>ENA-OPXM01000814-OPXM01000814.1-human-gut-metagenome-genome-assembly--contig:-NODE-814-length-16598-cov-2.026658_pt1 | contig 16598 bp, 19 predicted proteins | sample MGYA00241707_ERZ502035 | MGnify/ENA primary metagenome ERZ502035 (study PRJEB25962, sample SAMEA2043051) | human gut metagenome | biome: human gut; feature: human-associated habitat; material: faeces... | reverse complement strand
CTGGGGCATGGCGGGCGCGGCGATTGCAACGGTTGCTGGGCAGGCGCTGACCGCTGGACTGTCCATTTGGTATCTGACGCGGATGAAGCAGATTCACCTGCAAAAGGACAGCTTCCGCCTGCGCGCGCATTTACTGGGGAAATGCGCCAAGCTCGGCATGACGTCCTTCCTGGCGCAAATCAGCCTGGTCGCGGCAATGGCGGCGACGAACACGATGCTGCGCATTTGCAGCGCGCAGGACGCTGTTTTCTCGCAGGAGGATTTTTCCGCGATTCCGATGGCGGTTTTCGGCATTGTCATGAAAGTGTTCCAAATCGTCATCAGCTGTGCGATTGGGCTGGCGGCGGGATGCATTCCCGTGGCGGGATACAACATGGGCGCAGGACGGCATGACCGCGTGAAAGGGCTTTTGACGCGGCTGCTGGCGGCAGAAGCAATCGTCGGGCTGATTGCGCTGCTTGTGGTGGAGCTGCTGCCCGATCAGGTGATGCTGTTCTTCGGCGCGCAGAACGAGTCCATCCACTACACACTCTTTGCCCGGCGCTGCTTCCGGGTGTACCTGAGCATGATTGTGCTGGCGTGCATCAACAAAGGGACGTTCATCTTCCTGCAATCGCTGGGGAAAGCGGCTGCCTCGACGCTTTTGTCGATGGCACGGGAGATTGTGTTCGGCGTGGGGCTGGTGCTGCTCCTGCCGCAGTTTTTCCAGCTGGACGGGGTGATGTACTCCATGCCTGCCGCCGATGTGCTGACGGCAACTCTCTCGGCGGTCGTGCTGGTGCGGACATACCGCTCACTGGAAACGGAGAAGTAAGTAATACAGAAAAACCGGGGCGAATCCTCCGAAACAGGGGAGATTCGACCCGGCTTTGTTTTTGATATGCCATTACTCCTGCGGATTTTCGGGGTGCTGCTCCCGCTCCTGCATCAGCTTCCGAATCGCGGTAAACGATTCTTCGGAAATATCATGCTCGATTTTGCAGGCGTCCTCGCGGGCAACATCGGAATCAACGCCCAAACTCTCCAGAAAGCTCGACAGCGTCTTGTGGCGGTCATAAATGCTTCTCGCAATCTCCATCCCGGCGGGCGTGAGCGTAATCAAGTTGTCAGCATCCATCGTCAGATAGCCGTTTTCGCGCAGGCGCTTCATCGCCACGCTGACAGACGGCTTCGTGACCCCCAGCAGCAGAGAAATATCCACAGAGCGTGCATAGCCTTTTGCTTCTTTCAGGCGGAGGATTGCTTCCAAATAGTCCTCAGCGGATTCGTGAATGTTCATTCGATACTCCTTTCCGGATATAATGCGTTTCCTTTTCTTCTTATTTTACCATGCACGGCGAAAAAATGCAACCTTCATTTTTCTGCCTGTGCCAAGCGGAAATACTCCGCCGCGCGCATGTTGCCGCGCACCTCGCCGTTCACAATCACCTGAGAGCCGACGTCTGTCGTCGGCTTTAACAGAATCGGGTTCATCAAAACGGACGGTTCGATCCCGGCCGCTTCCGCCTGCATGACCTGCGCGCGCCCCATCTCCAGACCGTCTTCGGTGATGTAGGAATTGAGTGCCATATTCTGTGATTTAAACGGTGCCACGCGATATCCATCCTGCGCAAAAATACGGCAAAGTCCTGCAACGATCAGGCTTTTCCCGGCATTTGACATCGTGCCCTGCACCATGATTACTTTTGCCATGTTTGTTTCCTTCCTGCTAACCAGCAATCACAACCCTGCAATCCTTCTTGAAGCATGCAATTCCATATTTGATAAAATTACGCATTCCGTCCTGCTTCAGCTTATCGACATATGATTTTTCTTCCATCTGTTTCAAAGCTTCGGCACATGCAGCATCCAGATCTCCATTCCCGGCATATTTCAGTTCTATCACAATTCCTGTTCTGTTGTTCGGCACCTCAACAAGAATATCGCTGTAGCCGGTTCCTGACTCTGCATTTGACTTTATAAGCCAGTTTGCTTTATATCCCAAAAGCCCAAGTAAAATGCCATGGTAAAAATTTTCTTTCTTTTCCTTTGCAACTGCTGTATCACGTATACTGATGGTATTCCAGAGATAGTCTCCAAAAATCTGTTCTATCTTTTCGGAATCTTTATCTACAAATGCACTGCAAAACTCTTCCAATGTTTTTCCATCATTTCTTGATACATCAGAAAACCACTCTCTGATTTTTTTTACGAAAAGATTTCTAACCTCTTTATTCGGAATTACCAGACGGTATTTTCCACTTTCTGTACAACCTTTATGTGTCAGATATCCTGTCGTAAAAAGCACACTCCATAAATTTTCAATGCTTTTATCAATCTCATCATAAGTGAGTTCTGATACAACATCCTTTTCAATACTCTCTCCTGCTATTAAACGTTCTATCTCGTTTCTAGTCGATATATCAGCCTTGTCTATAAATCTACGAACGATAGCATTACCACTTGAGTTGGACCAGAAATCCTGTGGCTTAGCAGAAACATCTAAATATAAGCTTTTACAATATTGAATTACATCCCATGGACAATATATATCAATGTTTCCAAAATGATAACCGTCATACCACTCTTTGACTTCTAAATAATGATCTTTAAGATTGTAATCATTCAATATTTTTTTGACCTCAGCATCTGTAAATCCAAAACTCTCATCATACTGATCATTCAAGATTGATAAAACCTCAAAATTATTAAGACCTGTAAAGATGCTTTCCTTAGAAATCCGCATACAACCTGTCAAAACCGCAAACTGTAAACTATCATTGGTCTTTAACGCCATTCCGAAAAGACCTCTGATCAATAACACCATCTCTCTGTAAAAGCCATTCTGAAAAGCCTTATCCAAAGGGACATCATACTCATCAATCAAAATGATTACCTTTTTTCCAAAATGCTTGTACAATAATTGCGACAAAACCTGAAGGCTTGATATCAGCATTTTTTCATTCATTGTATTCATACCATTATTTAATGAAATAATAGCTTTGTATCGTTTTTTCTCATTTTCTGACAGATGTTCACTATCTTCCAAAAATCCAAACCGCTCTGCTTCTAGACCTATCAACTCTGTCATGCGATACTTGGCATCCTCAAAAGTTAATCCATCCACACTTTTTAATGAAAGGAAAATAACCGGATATTTTCCCATATACTCTTCACAAAGTTCTTTATTTTTTGTAATATATAATCCATCAAACAATGATTCGTCTGCATCTATTTCAAAAAAAGAGCGTAACATACTCATATTCAAGGTCTTACCAAAACGACGTGGACGTGTAAAAAGAGTAACCTGTTTCCACCAACTGTTCTATAAGCTTTGTCTTATCAATATAATAAAACCGATTCTTTCTGATTTTTTCAAAACTATCGATTCCTACTGGCAGTTTTAAAGTATTTACCATATAAACCTCCACGAAATGTTCAAAATCCGCTATACTTTGTCTTAAGTATAGCGGATTTTTATTTTTAATTCAAATACACTTTTATGCTTCTGATATTAGATACCTTTACCCTTAATCACAGATTCCAAAAAATCTACATATTCTTCAAACTGTTGAATTCCCATCTCTGTGATTTCATATTGTGTTACCGCTTTCCCATTCATTAGTTTCTTTTCAGATTTAACATATTCCCAGCTTTCTAATTTCTTCAGCTGTATACTAAGATTACCGTCCGATGCATTTGTTAATTTCTTTAGTTCTGTAAAAAGCAATTTTTTTGTGATCAGATGACTGATGATCAGTAGTCTGAGTTTTGAACAAAATGCTTCCTGTATTTGATATTCTTTCACCCTGTAACATATCCTCTTTCATTTATAATCATTCTTTTCTTATACATTTTGCTAATATCATATAGCCAATAATAAGCATAACATAATAATACAAATCTTGATAGTGTATCACGATATTTCCAATTGATAATTCCTGATCTATCGCAAATGCAATCAGGTAAACGACTAAATTACCTATCGCACATACAGCATATATTTTGTTATCACGTACAAAACTGACGATTAAAAATGATACACTTAATAAGATAATTGCTGAAAACACCTGTAAATTCATCAACATTTCTAACATTTTTCCTGCCTGAGAAGCTTCATTATTTAATGTAAATGATCCGATAATTCCTGCAATCCATAAAATGACTGGGATCACAACTACAACGCTTCCATAAATATAAAGCATCGCCTGATAATAATGATTAGTATTGCTTTTTTCCTCTTTGTACATTCGGAAAATATAATACGCCAAATAAACAAAACATATCATTCTCCCAATATACATTTCCCTCACGAATCCTTGATATAAACTGACGATTAAATACAACACAACGGTTATCATATTAATAATTGCATAGCTTTTAAAAAATCCACCTAATTGATTCATTGGATTCTTTGCTCCATCGATTGCTGATCGAATCATTTTAAAATCTTCTTCGTATGTTTTATTGTCCATCTTCTCTATCTCCTTTTGTTTTTAAAGTTCCTTTATTTTATAAAGTTTATATTATTATATTTTATTTATATTTTTTTGTCAATATATTTTATTTTCTCTTTATTTATGTTATACTTACCTCACATGACAAACGTACGTTCGATAAATTGAGCTGCGGCTATGGCTAAATTAAATAAAATCAAACCAGATACTATATTAAAAAACTTCTGGAAAAATAATGACCGATTTGCTGATCTTTTTAATGCTTTCTATATTTGGCTGGTGTCACGCCCATCACGCTTTTAAATGCGGATGAAAATTTTCCTGGATTTTCGTATCCCATTTTCAATGCAATTTCTTGAATCTCTACTTTGGAATCTTCCATTAACAGATTGGCTGCAACATTCATACGTTATCTCTTCTGGTAAGAATAAATGGAATCTCCATAAATTTCACGAAAACATTTTTTCATGCTTGTTGCTGGCATATCGTATTGTTTTGACAATTCTTCGATTGTGACTCTCACTTGTAAATTTGATGTAATCTGCTCATGGATCGCACGGATCTTTTCCATCTGTGTTTTGTCGTAATATGGCTTGAGATCAATGGAAAAACCATGAAACATCTCATCTAAAGATTTTTGTGCTGCATGAACTTCTAGGAAAATGCTTACGCCATGATAATGTCTTAATGGATAATATGCCATGCCTTTATGATGCTTGCGGTCATCGACCCGCAGTTCATTTTCCCGCATAATACTGAAGATTCCCGGCTGGTTTTCCATCTCGATGCGTCCTTCTCTGCATTGGTCGATGCATAGAACTTTCTGTCCGCTGTTTAATTCAAACTCGGACATACATTGTTCCATATGCATATCGGTAAAACAGATCATGATACCTGGCAGAATCTGATGAACTGTCATCTTACCTTCTCCAGTTTCATCGGAAATCATCATGACCATGCTGTTTTCATCTTTTATGATCGTTTTTGTGTTGCTTCCAAATTGGGCAATATCCAGATTTAAAAATAGAAATTCTCCCAATGACGGACTACCAGCAAAGAGGAGAAACATTTTCCGTTCTTGGAAGCAAATATAATCTGTTTGAAGGTATTTATGGGCCTGCTGACTGGAAGAGACTTTGTCAGTTTCTTGAACTTGACAGGACACCAATTTGTTGTGCCATTCCTAAGAACCACCCTCTTTGTGATCACAAACAAATTTCTATGCATGATCTTGATAATCAACATATTGTTACGATTCCTCTGGATACAGATCTGACTCTGCCTTATGGATTAATGTATGCAAATGAGCCAAGTGAAGCTTTGAAAAAGTTTCTTAGAATTGTAAAAAAACTGACATGGTAAAACTGTCAGCTTTTTTGATCTCTTCTTGCAACGTATATTTATTCATTTTTATTTGTAAGTTTTTTCATGATCTTAAGCATAATAACTGCTGCGATCAATGCTGTAACCACGTCTGAACACGCCTGTGATACCAAAACTCCTGTATATCCAAACACATTTGACATGATAAAAAGTGCTAATACATAGATCACACCCTGTCTGCTAATGGATAAAACAAAAGCTCCTCCTGCATTTCCAACGGCCTGACATACGCAGGTTGAGATCAGGCTCACGGACATAAAGGTCATTCCGATCTGCTGGAATCTTAACATCATGGCTCCATTTGTTATGATATCTGGTTTATCCATAAATACTTTGATGATCTGTGGTGCGAAAATACACATGAGAATCGTAAATAATAGTCCTAATCCCATTTCAAATAAATATGCAAATTTCAGGATATTTTTTAATCTTTTTTCATTTTTAGCCCCGTAGTTGTATCCGACCAGCGGCTGTCCTCCGAAGGCAAATCCTACGAGTACTAAGGCTGTGATCATATTAACCTTTAATGCGATTCCCATCGCTGCGACTTTATCTGTTCCATATGTAAGTAAAAAATTATTGGTCATGACCATCATAAAGGTCTGCATGATATTTGTGATCGATGCTGGAATTCCGATCATTAAGATATCTCTGATCCTTCTTCCTGTGACCTTCATATGGGATGGAGAACATGTCAGTCTCTTTGATTTCTTCATCACCGCATATACATAATAAATATCTGCAATGATATTTCCAAGAACTGTTGCCATGGCGGCTCCTGCTGCCCCCTGGTTTAATCCAAAGATAAAGATTGGGTCAAAGATGATATTTACAATGGAACCAATAATTGATCCTGCCATTGACTGGACTGCTAATCCTTCGGTTCTTAGGATATTGCTTGGCACCATGCTGAAAATGATAGATACTGCACCAATCGCAATCCATGTGTAGTAGGCATTGGCATACTGGTATGTATCTTTGCCAACTCCTAATAATCCGAGAATCTGTGTACGGAATAATAATAGGATTGCACTGATACATAGTCCAAATACCAAAGATATCCAGATACAGAATGCGCATGTTTTCTTTGCCTCGTTATCTTTCTTCTCTCCTAACAATCTTGAAATCGCGGAACTTCCTCCAAGTCCGAAGATATCTCCAAATGCGATCATTAAGGTAAACATCGGTGCTACGAGTGACACTCCGGCGACCAGTTCCTGCACTCCTGTCAGGGCGATAAAATAGGTATCTACCATGTTATATACTAATGATACGATCATACTTAATACCACTGGCAGTGCAAGTTTCATATATGCCTTTGGAACTGACATTTTTTCAAATAAATAGTTTTCCATAAAAACTCCTTTCCAAATCTTATTTTATAGGCCAAAAAACATCCATAATCCTTACTTAAAATGGATTATGGATGTCCAAACCGTAGCATTGCATACGCAATGCCCTATCATATTTTACTTTATCACTAAGTGGCATTTTAACAGAGTTTATTTTATACGTCAAGATTCATTTAAATAAAATCTGTATCCTTTATGATCTTTGCGATCGCAGTATTCGAATAGATCAATGGATTGGATCCATGATAAAACAAACATCCCTCGCATGGCGACTTGATTACTTCAATCACATCTCCTTCATAGGTATCTATGATCTCTGCGATCTCATCTCCTACACTTAAATGATCTCCACATTTTACTTTCAAGACAAGGATTCCTGAAGTCTTTGTTCTTACCGTTACAAGTTCATTTTCTTCTACGATCCTTGAACGGTATCCCCCATTCACCTTCATATGGATCAGTCCATGATATGCAAGAAATCGGATCATTGCATCAATTCCGTAACGTGCCTGTTTTACATCAACCTGATCTGTTCCCGGTGTATAAATCGAAAATGCCTGTGTTCCCCATACCTGCCATTCATAATTCAGAGTTGTCGTATCATAAGGTTTTGGATTTCTTAACATAATATATGGCATTGCAAATTCTTTTGCCACTTCTACATTTTCATATCCTGTTTTCATGATCCTGACATGCGGAGTGAAATTTCCTTCTAGATAAAAGCTTGTAAAATGGATTCCATAAGTATAATCTTTTACTTTTTGGAAAAATCCGTCTGCAATCCTTTGTGTTGTCTCACCCAGATCATATCCTGGAAACATTCGATTGATATCTGTATTATCCGTTGCCCAGAACCTTGCACTTGTATTGAGTGAATATGGATTAACAGAAGGTACGATCATAATTCCAAGATTCTCATCAAGGCATCTTCTTTCTTCCAATAATTTTAACGTTTTGATCAGATTAGAACACATATATAATTGTTGAATTTCATTTCCACGGATCGCACCTACAATGCAGACTGTTTTTTCATTTCCTCCAAAATGATATCCATAAATTTTAAACGAATCCCTGTAGAGAGAATCCATCTGATAGAGTAAAACTTTTTCCATTCTCACGCCTGCCTTTCCAGAATACGTCCGATCAGTGATCCTTCACTTACAACCGGATATTCTCTTAGTGTAAATAATATTCCGTCACATTCTGAATATAATTCTTCTTTCACAACGCTCTCCAATGGATCTAGAATTTCTCCAATCTTATCTCCCTTTTTAACATTTGTCCAATGTTCTACCGTTGGAAGAAAGATTCCTGCATATCCCGCATTCAGATAGTGGACTTCTCCATCCGTGAAGATCAACGGATCTTTTGGTGTAATAACTTCTCCTTGCCACATTCCAAGATCTTTCATCTCTACAAAAATACCATCCACTAATTGTTTGCAGTACTCTTTTGTCATGCGCATTCCAACGCCCATCTCCACGACAAGCACTGAAGTTCCGATCATATTTAATGAATGTGCAAAAGTTGCTTCTAACACAGTAGCAGCTCCATGTACCCACACATAATCAATATTTAATCGTTTCGCATAAGGAAGCAACGTATCTTTGCATAGTTCATTGATCCTTACCTGCGGAATCTCTCTTAAGAAAATATTACTTGCATGAATGTCAAAGCATTCTTATCAATGCACTTATTTGATCGCTGTCATAAACAATTCGTACATATCATCTTCACCACTTAATTTAGGCGAGTTCTCTCCTCCACCATTCGTACTTCTTCTCATTGTTGCGTAAAATTCTTCTCCAGCATTGATCAGTTCCATCGGATAAATCTCATATCCTAGTTCCTGACATTGCTTGCAAAAGGCAAGAATCGGTTCTTTTTCTTCCCTTGTTTTTAATAATGTCTTTCGTATTGTGTCATCATGCAGTGCTTTTTCCTGTAATTCTTCTAATTTTTCGTATACATCCATATCGGACACCTCCTTAAGAAAAAAGGCACTTATGCTATACTGCATAAGCGCCTTTGCCGTTGTTCTTATTATATCTTGTTTTCTTGATTCTTTCAAGATGTCTTTTTAAGATCTTATTTTACGATCAGGGATTTTCCTGTCATTTCTGCTGGCTGTTCCATTCCCATTAACTCAATTAATGTAGGTACGATATCAGCTAAGCATCCACCTTCTCTTAATTTTAATCCTTCTTCAGCATTTACAAGGATAAATGGTACTGGATTTGTTGTATGTGCTGTAAATGGAGCTCCTGTTTCATAGTCTTTTAACTGCTCTGCATTTCCGTGGTCAGCACAGATAAACATCTGTCCATTTACTTCTTTGATTGCTTCTACTGCATCTCCAACGCATTTGTCAACTGCTTCTACCGCTTTGATCGCTGCTTCTTCGATTCCTGTATGACCTACCATGTCGCTGTTTGCGAAGTTCATGATGATCACGTCATATTTGTCAGATTTGATCGCTTCTACAAGTTTTGCACCAACTTCTGGAGCACTCATCTCTGGCTGAAGATCATATGTTGCTACTGCTGGAGATTTTACTAAGATTCTGTCTTCTCCTTCGTTTGGTTCTTCGACTCCACCGTTAAAGAAGAATGTTACATGAGCGTATTTCTCTGTTTCTGCTAAACGTAACTGTTTTAATCCGTGCTGTGCAAGGAATTCTCCAAATGTATTCTTGATCTCTACTTTGTGGAATGCCACTAATTTATTAGGGATTGTCACATCATATTCTGTGAAGCATACGAATGTTGTCTTGAAGTATCCGTTTGGACGATCAAAACTGTCGAATTTATCATCACAAATAGAACGTGTGATCTCTCTTGCACGGTCTGGTCTGAAGTTATAGAAAATAACGGAATCGTTTTCTTTTAATGTTGCAACTGGTTCACCATTTTCAACAATAACTGTTGGTACCACGAATTCGTCTGTAACATCTTCTTTGTAAGAAGCATCAATTGCATCGATCGCACTGTCAGCTGTATTTCCCTGTCCCATAACGATCGCATTGTATGCTTTCTGTACACGATCCCAACGATTGTCACGATCCATTGCATAGTAACGTCCAGAGATAGATGCCACTTTACCTACTCCGATCTCATCCATCTTCGCTAATAATTCTTCGATGAATCCTTTTCCTGATGTTGGAGCTGTGTCACGTCCATCTAAGAATAAATGAACATATACGTTCTCTAGACCATTTCTCTTAGCCATTTCAAGAACGCCATATAAATGTGTATTGTGGCTGTGTACTCCACCATCTGATAATAATCCAAAACAGTGTAATGCAGAACCATTCTTCTTGCAGTTTTCAATTGCTTCTAACATTGCTTCGTTCTTAAAGAAATCTCCATCCTGGATCTCTTTTGTGATTCTTGTTAATTCCTGATATACGATGCGTCCTGCACCCATATTCATATGCCCTACTTCAGAGTTACCCATCTGACCTTCTGGAAGTCCTACTGCCATTCCAGATGCATTTCCTTTTACGAATGGGTATTCTTTCATTAATTTATCCATTACAGGAGTCTTTGCTTCTGCTACTGCATTGGCTTCTTTGTTTTCATTTAATCCATATCCATCTAAAATCATCAGGACTGTTGGTTTTTTACTCATTATTTTCTCCTTCATTTCCCAAAAATTAATCTTATTTTATGTCCGTTAATATTATAACGATTTTCTTCTTGAAATTCAACTATTATATGATTGTATTTATGGACGTACATTTTAATCTGGAGTATAATATATTCAGATACAATTTTATATAACTAATATGTTGATTCGTCTTTTCTTTGCTTGCATATTAGTTTTTACAGATTTGGAGGTGCTTAGTATGCTTCATGAAGTTAGTTTTCATTCCTTTAATGACCGTGATGAGGTGCAAGGTTGGGTTTATGTACCTGCCTGCAAACCAAAAGGAATTGTACAGGTGATCCATGGCTTTGGTGAACATTCCCGTCGTTATTTCCATATGATCGTAAAATTTATGGATGCAGGGTATATCGTTGCTGCAGATGACCATGTTGGACATGGAAAAACTGCAATGTATAACGATACCTGGGGTGACTGGGGTGATGCTGGTTTCCATACAATGATGGAAGATGAACATAAGTTAAAAGAAATCGTCAGCAAAATGTATCCTGATCTTCCTTATTTTATGTTTGGACACAGCATGGGATCTTTTATTACGAGAGATTTTGCTGCAAAATATGGAGAAGAACTTGCAGGAATCACAATCTGTGGTACAGCTGGTCATTTCCGTGGTGCTACAGAAGCTGAATCTGCCTTATTGGCTGCTGTAGCTGAAGGAAAAGGGAAAGAATCTGACCCTTCCTTTACTGCTGATCTAATGGGTTGGATGTGTGAACGTTGTGGTAATATTTCCATAGGCAATGAATGGATCTGTTCTGATCCTTATGTTCAGCGAGATCATGCAGAAGATCCATTTGATGCATTTACCCGGCCAACTACAAATCAATCTCTGCTTTATTTTGTTCAGATGATGAAAGCGATCACTGGTACCGAATGGGCTGGCAAGATTCCTTCTGATCTTCCGATTTATAATATCGGTGGAGATCAGGATCCTGTTGGTGAATATGGAAAAGGTATTTATGAAGTTACCAACTGGCTTGTAGATACTGGACATACAGTAAAAACTCGTGTTTATTCTGGTTACCGCCATGAGATTCATAATTATGATGAAATCAAAGATGAGGTGGAAGCTGGTATTATTTCTTTTATGGATTCGATTTTAGATGAATAATATACATACCAAATTGTAAACAAAACACCACAGGAGATCTTTATTTCCTTCTGTGGTGTTTTTATTTCAGTTGTACTATTTTAATTGACTTAATAAAGATGTTCCGATCGTTCCTTCTGGCATCGTAACACCAAAATTATCTGCGATCGTAGCTCCGATCACTGCAAATGTATCTTGATCTTCTATCCTTCCATTTTCTTTCATAGACTTTGAATATGCGATAAATGGTGTGTATTCTCTTGTATGGTCTGTTCCTGTATAAGTTGGATCATTTCCATGATCTGCGGTGATGATCAATAAATCATCTTCTTTTAAAACTTCTAACAGATTTCCTAAACCAACATCAAATTTCTCGATCTCTTTTGCATAGCCGACTGGATTTCTTCGATGTCCCCAGAGTGTATCAAAGTCTACCAGATTGGTAAAACAAAGTCCATGAAAATCTTCTTTGCATACATCCACGGTCTGCTGCATTCCATGCACAGAGCTTTCAGAATGATATGCTTTTGTGATTCCTTCTCCACAGAAAATATCATTGATCTTTCCTACTGAAATTACGTCAAATCCTTCATCTTTTAATGCATTTAAAGCAGTTCTTGAAAATGGTTTTAAAGCATAATCCCTTCGATTGCTTGTTCTTACAAATTCGCCTTTTTTCTTTCCCACATATGGTCTTGCAATGATTCTTCCGACTTTCCATTCATTTTTCATCGTAAGCTCTCTTGCGATCTCACAACAGCGATAAAGATTCTTAAGATCAAAAGTTTCTTCATTTCCACAGATCTGCATCACAGAATCGGCAGATGTATATACGATCATTGAACCATTTTTAATCTCTTCTTCACCTAATTCATCCAAAATCTGCGTTCCACTGGCACATTTATTGCCAATAACTTTCTTTCCACATCTTTCTTCTAATTCATGGATCAATTCTGGTGGAAAACCTGTGTCTGTAAAGGTAAGAAATGGTTTCTCGATCTTAAGTCCCATCATCTCCCAGTGACCTGTCATAGTGTCTTTTCCGTTACTAGTTTCTTTTAATCTGGTATAGTAGGCAATTGGATGTTTTTCTTCTTCCATTTCTTTTGTTGGATGCAAATTTAACAATCCAAGCTTTTTTAGATTTGGAATATTTAATGTTCCCACGATATCACAGATATGCCCAAAGGTGTCTACATCATGATCTCCAAATCTGGCTGCATCTGGCATTTCTCCGATTCCTAAGGAATCTAAGACAATGACAAAAATTCTTTTGTATTTCTCCATATCATATGCCCCCTTTTCATCTACTCTCGGAATCTTTTTTGTACTTGATCTTATTATTTATTATAAACCGATTTATTGCTTGCTTCTAGTCTTTTATTCTTTTAATCTTTTAACGTATTCTAGCATTACATAAAAAAGAAAAAATCCCCCGGATATTCAATATCCGAGGGACCCATCATTTAATTAATCAAATTTATTTATAGTTTACGATTTTACCAAAGTCTGGTTTTAATGATGCTCCACCAACTAATCCACCGTCGATATCTGGCTGTGCAAATAATTCTGGTGCGCTGGCTGCAGATACAGATCCACCATACTGAATGCGGATTGCTTCTGCTGTAGCTTCATCATATACTTCTGCGATACATGCACGGATTGCTGCGCAAACTTCCTGAGCCTGTTCTGTAGTTGCAACTTTACCTGTTCCAATAGCCCAGATTGGCTCATAAGCGATAACTGCAGTCTTAGCCTGGTCAGCACTTACTCCCTGGAATGCGATCTTGATCTGCTGGCGAACGAAGTCGATTGTAACTCCCTGTTCTCTCTGAGCAAGAGTTTCACCACAGCAAACGATTGGTGTAATTCCATGTTCAAAAGCTTTTAATACTTTCTTGTTAACAGTTTCATCTGTTTCAGCAAAGTATTCTCTTCTTTCAGAATGTCCAAGAATAACATATTTTACTCCAAGATCTGTTAACATGTTAGGAGCGATTTCTCCTGTATAAGCTCCACTTTCTTCAAAGTACATATTCTCAGCACCGATTGCAATATTGCTTCCTGCTGCAGCTTCAATTGCTGCTGGAATGTCGATTGCTGGTACACAGAATACTACATCAGAAGTTTCACTTGCTACTAATGGTTTTAATTCTTCGATTAATGCTTTTGCCTCGCTAGGAGTTTTGTTCATTTTCCAGTTTCCTGCTACGATTGTTTTACGCATAAGACTAATATCCTTCTTTCTTGACATTTTGTTTATAAAGTGTATTAAATATTAAATATTTAAGTGCAATGATTATTTGTCGTTGGCTGCTACTACACCTGGAAGGTCTTTTCCTTCTAAGAATTCAAGAGAAGCTCCACCACCTGTAGAGATGTGTGTCATCTTGTCTGCAAATCCTAACTGGTTAACAGCTGCTGCAGAGTCTCCTCCACCGATGATTGTTGTTGCATCTGTATCAGCTAAAGCCTGAGCAACAGCAATTGTTCCTTTGGCAAGGATAGGATTTTCAAATACACCCATTGGTCCATTCCATACAACTGTTTTAGCAGTTTTAACTGCTTCTGCGAATTTCTCACATGTAGCTGGTCCAATATCAAGTCCTTCTTTATCAGCTGGAATTGCATCAGCTGCTACAACAGATACTTCGATCTCAGCATCGATAGGATTTGGGAATCCGTCTGCTACTGTTGTATCGATTGGAAGATATAAATTCTTTCCTAATTTCTCTGCTTTTGCCATCATTTCTTTACAATAGTCGATTTTTTCATCGTCTACTAAAGATTTACCAACTTCTAATCCCTGTGCTTTTAAGAATGTATAAGCCATTCCTCCACCGATGATCAGTGTATCACATTTTTCAAGTAAGTTATCAATTACTTTTAATTTGTCAGCAACTTTCGCTCCACCTAAGATGGCTACCATAGGTCTTTCTGGATTATTAACCGCATTTCCTAAGAAATCGATCTCTTTCTGCATTAAATATCCTACAACGGCTGTGTCAACATATTCTGTTACACCAACGTTTGAGCAGTGTGCTCTATGAGCTGTACCAAACGCATCGTTTACAAATACATCACAAAGGCTTGCAAGATCTTTGCTGAATGCTTCACCATTTTTAGTTTCTTCTGCTCTGTAACGAGTATTCTGAAGAAGTACTACTTCTCCATCTTTCATAGCAGCTACTGCTGCTTTTGCATTATCTCCGACAACATTGTCATCTGCTGCAAATTTAACTTCCTGTCCTAACAGTTCGCTTAAGCGTACTGCTACTGGTGCTAAAGATAATTCTGGTTTTGGTTCTCCTTTAGGTTTTCCTAAGTGAGAGCAAAGGATTACTTTTCCACCGTCAGAAATCAGTTTCTTGATTGTTGGAAGTGCTGCTACCAGACGATTTTCATCTGTAATCTGTCCGTCTTTTAAAGGCACGTTGAAATCGCAACGTACTAAGACTTTCTTTCCTGCTACATTAATGTCATCTACAGATTTTTTGTTTAACATGTTTCGTTTTTCCTCCTAAGATTGTATGCCATAAGGCATATCTTAATTGATCAGGGTTTCTCAATCCTTGATTAAAAATAGGGGCCCGGTCCAAAAGACCGGACCCCTTATCTGAGTCTTATTACACTGTATAATTACAGGCCTGTCCTCATTCCAATATCAAATTAAGCTAATTCAGCAAAGTATTTGATTGTTCTTACCATCTGGCTTGTGTAAGAGTTTTCGTTGTCATACCAAGATACAACCTGAACCTCTGTTGTTCCATTATCTAATGGAAGAACCATTGTCTGTGTAGCATCGAATAAAGAACCATATCTCATTCCTACGATATCGCTAGATACGATTTCGTCTGTGTTATATCCGAAAGATTCTGTCTGAGCTGCTTTCATAGCTGCGTTTACTTCATCAACTGTTACATTTCCTTCAACAACTGCTGTTAAGATTGTTGTAGATCCTGTAGGAGTTGGAACACGCTGAGCAGATCCGATTAATTTTCCGTTTAATTCTGGAATAACAAGTCCGATTGCTTTAGCAGCACCTGTAGAGTTAGGTACGATGTTAACTGCTGCTGCACGAGATCTTCTTAAGTCACCTTTTCTCTGTGGTCCGTCAAGAGTCATCTGATCTCCTGTGTAAGCATGGATTGTGCACATGATTCCAGATTTGATTGCTGCAAGATCATTAAGAGCTTTTGCCATAGGTGCTAAGCAGTTTGTTGTACAAGATGCAGCAGAAATAACTGTATCCTCTGCTTTTAATTCATTGTGGTTTACATTGTAAACGATTGTTGGAAGATCGTTTCCTGCTGGTGCAGAAATAACAACCTTTCTTGCTCCTGCTTCGATATGAGCAGATGCTTTTTCTTTAGATGTGTAGAATCCTGTACACTCAAGTACTACGTCTACTCCAAGTTCTCCCCATGGAAGGTTTTTAGCATCAGCTTCAGCGTAGATTGTGATTTCTTTTCCATCAACTGTGATAGAGTTTTCACCAGCTTCTACTTTATCAGCTAATGCATATGTTCCCTGTGAAGAATCGTATTTTAATAAGTGTGCAAGCATCTTTGGAGATGTTAAATCGTTGATTGCTACAACTTCATATCCTTCTGCTCCGAACATCTGTCTGAATGCAAGACGTCCGATACGTCCAAAACCATTAATCGCTAC
>ENA-OPXM01000795-OPXM01000795.1-human-gut-metagenome-genome-assembly--contig:-NODE-795-length-16919-cov-1.788959_pt1 | contig 16919 bp, 10 predicted proteins | sample MGYA00241707_ERZ502035 | MGnify/ENA primary metagenome ERZ502035 (study PRJEB25962, sample SAMEA2043051) | human gut metagenome | biome: human gut; feature: human-associated habitat; material: faeces... | reverse complement strand
CCGGCACTGCTTTGATAGCTTTCTAATTTTTCTCCCGGTTTTTTTAGGGTTCCGACTAAGATCAGTTTTTCTTTTGCCCTCGTCAGTGCCACATAGAGAACACGAAGCTCCTCGCCTAAGTTTTCCAAACGGATCTGCTCTGCTAAAATCTGCTTCACAAAGGACTGCGACTTGATCCGCCTTTTCGTATCATACTCTTCCACACCGATCCCAAACTGCGGATGTACGACGATTTTTCCATAACTGTCCGACATATTAAAACGTTTTCCCAATCCTGCCACAAAGCAGATTGGAAATTCGAGACCCTTGCTCTTATGGATACTCATAATTCTTACAAGATTCTCATTGTCAAGGCTGGCAGCCCCCTCTGCAAAATCTTCGTCAAACTTCTTAAGTCTTTCAATATATCTTAAGAAATTAAACAGACCTGAATAACTTGATTTGCCGTATCCTGCTGCTCTTTCCAGCAGAACATTTAAGTTAGCCTGCCTCTGTGCTCCGGCAGGCATCGTTCCCACATAATCGTAGTAGCCTGAATCATATATTATCTCCCAGCACAGATCATACAGTGACTCAACACTGCTCTTGTCTCGGTATTCTGTGAGCTTTGCAAGAAATAATGCACATTTGCCGGACAGCTGCTTAACATCCGTCTCCTGTATCTTATCTGCTCCGCCAAGCACTGCAACTGCTTTCAAATGTTCATACAGATTATTATGCACATTCGTATCCACATACTCTCTGCCAAGCTTTCTCACCATTCCAAGCTCTGCTGCCGTAAATCCTCCAAAGTAAGACATCATTGCCGCCGCAAGGCTTATCTCCTGAACTGGATTATCTACTATTGTAAGCATGCTTAAGATTACCTGTATCTCACGCACACTGAAATATCCTGTTGACGAATCTGTATACGCCGGTATCCCCCTATCCATAAGGGCATCTGCAAATGTATCTGCCCAGCCTGTAACTGACCTTGTAAGAATTACAATATCCCTGTATTCTGCCGGTCTGTATATATTTTCATCTGCATCATACACATTTACGCCAGAAGAAACTATTCCCTCAATCAGCTTTGCAAGCCTGTCAACCTCAAGCTCTCTTGTTGTAGCCTCTTCTTCATTTTCTGAAGATATAAGAATTACATCTGTACTCTTGTTGGCTTCATCACCATAATTACTGTCACTGTATTCAGGATATGGAAATCCCGCATTAAGCCTTACAGATTCGTCATACCCGATTCCTGAAAAATTCTTATTCATGATATGACTGAACACATCATTGGCACACTCAAGTACATTTTCCCGGCTTCGGAAATTCTTCTGTAATTCAATTCTTACATTATCACCAGTCTCGCCATATGTATCGTACTTCTCTATGAAAAGCTCCGGGCAGGCAAGACGGAACTTGTATATGCTCTGCTTTACATCACCAACCATGTATATATTGTTATTCTCACCTGACAGTCTCGTCTTTGACACCGCATTAAGAATAACCTCCTGCAGCTGATTGGAATCAGTTTCTCTTCAAATCTGTTCGCAAGCTTGTCGGCAGTCTCTGTGTATACAAGCTTTCCATCTTCTTTCTTTACAAGTATTGAAAGTGCAAGATGTTCCATGTCATTAAAATCAATTATGCCCTTCTCTCGCTTCACCTCTGAAACACGCTTGGCATACACCTTTGCCACTTTAAGTAAAGTCCGTATCTGGATACCTGCTCCCTGCATGTCTGCAAATATTCCCTCATCATCTTTCAAGAATATCTTATCATTAAGCCGTCCTATGTAATCCTTAAACAACTTTCGCTGCCCCTTAACATATTCCTTAATATCCGGGTCTGCTCCTGCATCCTTCTTTCTTGACAGGGCTTCAAATGAAAATATTCTTATCCTTCTGCCAAGCTCTCCAAAATCCTGTGAATTAATCATCTCATTAATTCCAAGCAGGTCAGACTGCAAAGCACCTGTATATGCTGCAGGTCCTGCCGGCTCAGAACAGATATCTACTAATCTGTTGTATTTATCACGGTAATCAAGAAGTGCATTTTTAATTGAATCATACAGCTCCTTAATTGCAGGATTATCGTAAGTCTCATCATCATAAACTAACATGCACTCGTCAAACCACTCATCAATCCACGGATTGCTTCTTGAAAAACGGTATATTTTATCTATAATGCTCACAAGCCCTGAATCGTCCCGTCCCATGCCAAATGCATCAACAAGATTAAAGAATTCTTCATCTGCTTCGGCATAGAATTCCTCAAGCACATCTTCCAACACATCATTTTCAATAAGTTTCTTCTCACCCTCGTCCATTATCCTGAACCCCGGGTCCAGATTAACTTCTGGAAAATGATTTCTGATTATCCATAGACAGAAACTGTCTATCGTTGTTATCTGTGCGTTGTTAAGCAGTGTTATCTGTCTTAAAAGGTTCACATCCCCCGGATTCTCGTCAAGCATTGAATCAAGTGCTTTTCTTATCTTGTCTTTCATCTGGGATGCTGCCGCCTTTGTAAATGTAACAACAACCAGCCTGTCTATATCTATATTCTTGTCAGGGTCTGTAATCATGGAAATGATTCGCTCTACCAGAACAGCAGTCTTTCCTGAACCGGCCGCCGAAACCAGCACATTACAGTCTCTTGTATCAATCGCGCTCTTCTGCGCCGGTGTCCATTTTCTTTCCATTCTCATCAACCCCTTCCTTTATATTATTCCATAACACTTCATCATCAAATTTCTTTAATTTTCTGTAATTGCAGCCCGGCAAATCCACTGAAAATCCACACACTGCCCCATAAGGACATCTGTCACAGCTTGAAAACTGTCCATCTTTATAAGGACTTCTCCTTATATCACCGCCTGCAATTCTGTCCGCAGTATCAATGGCTCTTACATCAACGAATCTTCCAAGCATATTAAACTGCTCTGTATTCATCACCTTGCTTCTTCGTGAGTCAAATCCGCCGTCAGCCTTTCTGCTAACTGGAATATTAAGTGATGTACCCTCGGTATTGTCCATCTTCTCGGCAATATCCTTATCCGAATTAACCATTCCTTTAAGACGCAGTTCACCCTTAATCTTATCCTCTATCTCTTCCGCACTCTCATTTGTTGCAGATACAATCGGGTCGCTTATGTTGTAGTAGAATACTCCGGCAGGAAGCACATTTTTACCCGGACGCATCTTTGCCACAAGCTTCATCGCCGCTTCCATGTAGACCATAAGCTGGATATCAATTCCATAGTAGGTCTTTACTATGTTGAAATCCTTCTTTCCAGTCTTGTAATCAATAATCCTGACATACACATCTGTGTCGTTCTCACATATGTCCACGCGGTCAATTGTTCCGCTCATAAGCTGCTTTCTGTCTCCGTCTCCGACTTCCATATTAAACTTATGCTCGAATACAAATGGCACGAAATCACCACATTTTAACTGCTCACCCATTGCCCATATAGTACGGTCTGCAAGGTCTTCCATTCGCTTAATCATGAATGAATTACGGCTTGAATCCTTAAGGATACTGTTCTGGTATATGTCAGTAATTGCAGAAACACTTCTTTTTACCATCTCGCGGCGCTTCTCCTCTGATATCAGATAGTACGACTCACCGTTTTTCTTGATTTCATCGCACACCTCACGGATAACCGCATGCAATACGACGCCGAAGTTTACCGGTGAAAATGTGAATTCTTCCCTTTCCTTTAAATCAACTCCATACCTCAGGTAATATCTCAATGGACACTCTGCAAAATTCTCAAAAGAAGTTACACTTCCGACAAGCCTGCCGCCAGTAAGTGAATCAATAATATCCTCATCTACATTTGCAGCAATTTCAGTATTATCAAAGCTGTAAGCCGCATGTGGTATTGTTACATAAGAATTCTGCTGTGCTGTGTCTTTGTAAGATAACTTAAGGCACTGTGGAAACATTTTTCTCATGCTTCTTATAATATAAGATGGCATAAGTGCTGCACCCTCACTGTTTTTCACAGCATATGACATGTACAGCTTTTCCGCACTCTTCGTCATAATAAGATACAGATAGAATCTCTGTGTAAATGCTTTCTCTCTTACGGAAGCGGACATAACTATTCCCTTATCCTCAAGATACTCCCTGTCGCTTTCTGACAGAACGCTTCTTGAATCAGCCTTTTTAGGTACATTGCCGTCATTGATTCCGACAAAGAACATGACCTTGATATTGTCAAGACGGGTTCTTTCTATATCTCCGATAACAACGCAGTCGTTGGTCTGCGGAATAAGTCCTATCTTGATCTCCTGAAATCCTGACGCAAGTATCTTGTTAAATTCTTTAATACCAACCTTCTCGCTTCCAAGAAGGGCATACATTTTATCTAATACTTCTATAACTTTCTTATATAACTGCGCATATTCATCACCAGTGTACTCGCTGTCATTAAGCACACTTACCTTCTGCTCCATATCTTCACGCACAAGGAATTCGTAAAGAGCCTTTACCATATCTGCAACATTAGATTCCTTTGACTTAAGCACTTCTTCCAATGGATCCAACATATCCGTTATCATTGTTCTTAGTGAATTAAGCTTCTCAAGGTCAGTATTATTGACTGTTCCCCTGAACTTTCTTATCCATGGTTCATGCCATTTTCCCCTGCCTCTGATTCCAACTGCAACACAGTAATTGTCTAACAGATCGATATCTTCGCGCTCCATTCCGCTCATTCCGGTTCTTAGGAATCCTAATATGCTGTCATAGCTGTAATTATTCTCTATTATTCCAAGTGCACCGTTAATTGCCGCAATAAATGGATTGTCCGTCACATGGCGCTTGTAATCTAAGAAATATGGTATATCGTTCTGCTTTAATATATTAGCCGCCAGTTTGCCGTAGCCATCCATGTCCGCAGTAACTATCGCAATCTCGTTATATCTGTATCCGCACAGTCTTGTAAGTCTTATTATTTCTCCTGCTGCAAATGTTAATTCTTCCTTGGCAACAGCTCCCTCATATATAACTATGTTGTCAGTCTTCTGATTAAATCTTCCCGAATTGTTTCTGAAAAGATTCTGTTCCAGGAAATCCAGTTCTTCTGAATTCTTAAATCTTGAATTAACATTTACAATTACATTCTTTCCCGGTACTACTTTTCCTGCAATATACACAGGTTCAAGGACTTTCACATGTTCTTCATCGCATATCTTATAAAGCTTTGATACGCAGTCCTTACTCATGAAAAAAAGTTCTTCCCTGCCTCTTACTGAATTTTCACGCTCAGATGCATCAATTGTCAGAGAAACATATATCTTCGGACACATTGATAAAAGAATTGTCAGTAAATTATACTGAACCGGCGTAAATCCTGTGAATCCGTCAAATGCTATCTCGCAATTCTTTATTCTCTCTGACTCTGTAACCTTACTGCATAATTTATCCAGTATTTCTTCTTTAGTTATATAGTTTTTGTCTATGTACTCAGCAAACGCATTGTATACAAGTACGATATCATCAAGCTTATACTGAAGTGCTGCACTTCCCTCTGAATCACTGTATGCTGCACCTGCCGCATTCTGCATAACATCCGGCTTGATATCATACTGAAGCATTTCCGATATAACAGACTTCATCTCTGACACAAATCCTGTATTAGACAGATTACTTCCAAAATATTTTAATCTGTCCTTGTTCTGCTCCAAAACTCTTTTAATAATCAGATTCTTTCCTGTATCGTCAAGGACTTCAAGATTATCCTCACCCACTTCCTCAAATACTTTATACGCAAGCCTTTCAAAGCTCACAACATCTATATTAAGTATTCCTTTTCTTGGATGCATGGACACCAGTCTTTTCTGAATTGCCATAGTGTACTGCTCCGGCACAACAACTATATAATTCCTGTCAGGATTCTTCATTGACTCTTCAATTATATGCGTATACAGATAGTGCGATTTACCCGCACCTGAGCTTCCCAGAATTAATTGTAATGACATGTGTTACTCCCCTAATCTTTCTATAATAGACTTTACCATCATTTGCTTTACCATAATGCACTTTTTCATATCATGTCTCATCATGGTTCGAAATCAACCGCTTCATATTCCACCGTATCTGAATAGTCCCACCATTCTCCCTGATAGCCTGTAAATCCGTTATTTTCCATAGCATTCTGTAGAATCATCACATTTTTCACAGCCTCTTCATCTTCTATATCAGAATAATCTCTATCTGCTTTTAGAGAGAAATCATCAAATTCTGTCGGCATTGATATAACACTTCCATCAGCAGTAACCATTGTAATATCCACTGTTCCTCCAATATTATGCTTTTTCATTCCGTTAGCCGGATTTGCCACATAGTTAGGGTCCGGATATACTTCCCATAATTTCTGCTGTGCCTCAAACGGTCTGTATGCATCCCAAATCTTTAAGCTGTACCCCTGTTCTTTCAGTTCTTTCTGCACATTTGCAAGCTTCTTAACTGTTCCGTATCGAAGGTATGCGTCTGTGAAATCATATATTCTGACACCTGTAAAGTTATTGTCTGTTGCATACATCAATTCGACATATATATCCGGTATGTATTTATTTACAAGAACATATTCGTCATCTTCCGGTTCTTTTTCGGTTGTAATCTCCTGTGTTATAATTTCCTGTGCTGTCAATTCCTGTGCTGCAGTCTCCTGTATGTTCGCCATCTCTTTTTCTGATACATCATCTGTTGTGACATTTTTCTTTTGTCCACACGCTGTCATGCCTGCCGCTATAATCACTATTACTGCAAATGTTTTGATAAATTTACTGTTCATAATCATTCACCTCTTCATAAACCTACCATTTCATCATATTTAGCAACTTTAGTAGGTTTTCCCTGCTATGCATTAATTTCGTGTGCCATTTGACACTATCAACAATTATTTTCAAGTCTCTGCTAAAACAAAAAAAGGCTGCATTTAAGAAACATTTCCTAAATGCAACCGAACCATCATAGCGTTAGCCTTAGACTTCTAGTTTTGTGCCCTCATATTTCTATAAGTTTACCCCACTAAAATTTATCATACAATCCACTTTTCTGCAAGTATTATTTTATTTACATCTACGATATATCTGCAATTAATAACCTGAGATATCCCCTTTAGTCTCTGCCGGCTTATCTGTATCTGCCCGGGTTTCACTTCCACCAGCAGTGCTATCCTGCTTTGTTCCTGCAGTTGCGTCATTATCCCTTGCAGTGCCTGTTTCCATCTGACTTGACGACTGGATCTGACTGCCCTTCTGCGTCTGTGTTACTGACTGTGTCTCACTGACTGACTGCGTTTCTGTCTGTGTTTCACTTACAGATTCAGTTTCTGTCTCCTTATTGTCTGACTTCTGTCTGTACTTAGGGAAATCCTTCTTTGCCAGAGTCTTATGTGAATCCTGCATAAATTGCCTGAATATATCCTTTGTATGACTCTGTGGTATTGATGCAGGATAATCATATCCCTGCCATACAGCCACTGTATAATAAGCACTGTATCCACAAAACCATGAATCATAATTAGAGTTCGTTGTTCCAGTCTTTCCGGCAACAATTGCATTATCTGGTGCTGCCCCGCGTCCTGTTCCTTCATTCACAGCAGTCTCAAGCATATCCGTCATCATCCTGCACGATTCAGCATCATATATCTTCTGCCCCCTGCCAGATGAATCATATACTATTCTTCCTCTTGTATCCTTTATCTGGGATACACACGTAACTCTTCTGTACTCGCCCTCATTAGCTATTGTTGCATACGCACCTGCCATCTCCTCTGTTGACACACCATATGTGAAGCCGCCTATGGCAATCGCATTGTATTCTTTATCCATCCATACTTTATGAAATCCCTGATTGAGAAGATATGAACTGCCAGCCTTAGGTGTAAGTTCCTTTAACACATTCCATGCAACTGTGTTACGTGAAAGACTTACCGCTGTTCTTAATGTAATGCTTCCCATATATGTTCCATCTGCATTCTTCGGACCATCCTGAATATATTCATCCTGAACTATAGTATCAGGTGTATTGCCCTTTTCGAGATAAGGAACATAGTCTATTATCGGTTTAATTGAGCTTCCGGGCTGTCTGTAGCTCTGATATGCCCTGTTAAGAGTATATCCTTCTAAATCCTGAGTTCTTGAGCCAACAATAGCCACTACATTTCCTGTTGAATTATCAATACAGGTAGCTGCTGCCTGCATTTCATACACTCCGTCTTTTTCTACGGTATATCCTTTAAGATTATCGTCAACAGCATCCTGAAGCATCTGCTGTACATCCATGTTGATACTTGTGTATACCTTGTATCCTCCGGAAAGCAGTTTCTGCTGAAACAGTGTATAGCTGTTTTCATATATTTCTTTATATTGTTCGTAATCATCATCATTGTTAAAATTCGTTCTAAACACAAAGCCATTCGCCTGCATCATGCTCTCTGTCGCACAATGCCTTGCATATGTCTCGACAGAATTGTTCTTTGAAACCTCGGGCTGCTGTGCCAGAACCACCTGCGTATCAAGTGCAGTGTAATAGTTCATGGAATTAATCATATCATTTTCATACAGCTTTCCAAGTATGAGGTCTCTTCTCCCAACTGTGTTATCATAATTAGTCAGTGGATTGTATCTTGTCGGATTGTTAGGGATTGCCGCTATAAATACCTGTTCAGCAACTGTCAGCTCACTTACCTCTTTGTCAAAATAGCCTCTCGCTGCTGCACCTACTCCATAATATCCATTACTGAAATATATGTTGTTTAAGTAGAATTCAAGAATCTGATCCTTTGTATATTTCTTTTCCAGATCCCATGCCACAAATATTTCTTTTACCTTTCTCTGCCATGTAACTTCCTGACTTAAGAATATATTCTTTGCAAGCTGCTGCGTTATTGTACTTGCACCCTGAACGATTTCATCATTCTCTGTATTAGCTATCACAGCCCTTATTATAGCCTTGAAATCAATTCCTTTATGTTTATAAAAGTCTTTATCTTCCATAACAACAAAAGATTTCTGTAATGTATCAGGTATCTGACCTATATCAACATAATACATATCCTTTGACTCACGCATGGTACACAGCTCGTTGCCATCAGTATCATATATAACTGTTGTTCCTGATGCCATAAATGTGTCTAAGGAACTTTTATTTACAAGCTCCTTAGCCTCCTGCGCAAGCTTTATTATCTTTACTATCTTTGGTGAAAATATTGCAAGTGTTGTAACAAATGCCAGCAGTAATGTAAGAAGTATCAGCCTTCTTATTAATCTGCGTCTTCTTTTCTTTTTTGATAATTTCTTCTTCGCCATAATATTCAATCCCTGTGCATATCATCACTTATAATAGGTTACATATATATTGCCGCCCTGAGAAAACATTTTTCCAGCATCATTCATAGACATAGTCTTTACTGAACCGGATGATGATTCAATATATGCTATTTCACTTGAATTATATGCAGTAATGATTATATATTCGTCTTCTCCGGTCTTTGCTATCACAAGACTTCCTTCTCCGACATAGCTTAATGCCTTCTCATATGTTATTCCTGTAAGACTTATTCCATGTACTCCGCTTATCATATTCATGGTCTGCACTGCTGTATACCCCTGTTCCATGTAAGCCGCGGCATTATAATCAGCCCCAAGATAATTACATACTGTTGTAACTGCATTTTCAAGAGAACTTCCACCCATAACCGGCGAAACCCCGTCTATTGATGCCTGTGTGCTTCTGTACCGTTTCCACACAGACTTTGAATCACAATCCACAACTGTTCCATATGTGTCATACGCAAGAGTTATTGCTGATTCAAGCTGTGTCCTGCTTCCCTGGAATGTTCCGTATCCATATACATAATATCTTCCATCCCATGTGAATTCATCTTCAAGTTCCAGACTTGTATTGTCTTTAAATATAATCTCGCCTGAAGTTCTGTAACTAACAGATATATCATTTACCTTGGTTATAAGGTCAATATATAATTCCTGTTTCCTTGCATCTGTGCTTATTGTATCAGCCTTTACAACATTTTCAACAACATTCTCATCCTTATTGATAAGCTGGTCTATGCTCGTTGACACATAACCGCTTCCTGACTTCACTATTCTTGTAAGCGTAATTCTCTTGCCTTCAACCTCTGTATCAGATACATATATATCAGGCTGTTCATATTGTTTAATAATATTATAATCAACATCCATAATACCGACTTTGTACATTGCATATGTTCTGCTGCCATCTGCATCTGATACAATATCTTCCTTATGAGCCATTCCATATATAAAGTCCGAATCGATATAACCAAGTGGTCTTAATGTATCTGCCTCATCTGCCTTTAACTCATAAGCGCTGTCGTTGCTCATATTAAGAACTCTTATCGTATCAGTGTTGCATATATCACCTGACACACTATATGCTATGGCATCTCCGGCATCTGATACAGCATATGAATTCTCTTTAAGTCCTGTTATCTCTGTCATGACCTCTTTACTTACAAGGTCTACAGAATACAGAGTCTCATCTATAAGTATATAGAATTTGTCGTTAGAAACATAAGAAACGCCACCAACATTCTGTGTGAGAATGTTATAAGGAATCGCCATTGGAATGAACAGTCTTTCAGTAACATCATTATCTGAATACGAATATCTGCATAAAGATACGCCAACCTGTCCTTCATGCTCTCCTCTGTTCATATATCCTGATACTAAAAATGTTGCATCTCCGTTATCTTCTATTTTCATTATCTTAATGTTATGGGCATCATAACCTTCTCTTACAGAATCAGTCTCCTCACCCTTGAACGAAAATACTCTTGTAAATGTCTGTGAACTGCTGTTAAAACACCACAGTGAACCCTGATTAACAAAATAGGTATATATTCCCTTTTCATCAGATGCACAATTAACATCTGTTGAAGAATTAATTCCAAGATTAATCTTTGCCGTTGAAGTCAGGTCGTTCCTTGCGTCAAATACCTGATTCATCTCCCTCTCGAAATTAAGAAGATAGAAACCACTGTTAGTCTGCCGTATTCTATAATACTCACTTACTGTATATGTATCACTTGATGAATAATCATTTGCTGCTCCAACTCTGTAACTAAGTCTTAATATTGCCACATCATCATCAACTGATATAACCTCCGGCATAATATCACTCTCTACATATGGGTCAAGGTCTCCCCAGCCGACCTGGCTTAATGAGCAGTTAATATTTACCTTTCCATAATTAGTGTTATCACCTGAACTTGAAGTTTCAAGATATCCGGCTATGTCCTTAAGTCTACTGTCATCAAATGTACATGCATTGAAATCCATGACAAAATCAAGCTTTTTCTGAAGGTCATAATCCACTCCATAAACAATTCTTGTGTAATAATATACTGCCTCATGCTTCTTTGTCTTAAGCACAATCTCAAGCGCATACTCTTTCCCGGTATCAAGAAGATTCTTTATGTTAAATGTAACATTTATACTGCTCCCTGCATTATCATAATCACTAACCTCAGTATTCTCGATAAGCGACTTATCCTCTAAAGAACGGATTTTGTATGCCACACCTTCAATATCTTCTCCGTATGTATTAATTGTAACTGTCAGCTTTCTGTCCTTTGCAACAGGTGTAATATTGCCATAAAACAATGTTGAATCCAGCTCCGAAGTGTAACCATGAAGCACATTATACTGTGTTCCTGCCTCTGTATCCATTGCAACTGTTGGAAGAGTTGCATCTGCCATAGTGGTTGCTGACGGCATTATCTGTTCGAATTTCATTGATATAAATGTTATGATAACCGTAACTAAAAATATAACTCCAAGTATAAAATACTTAGAACCTGATATACTATAATTCCTGATTCTTTTCAATTTAATCCTCCAAAAGCTTCTTTAGCGTAAGGTCAATATTAAGCACCCTGCTCATATTCTGTACTTCCTCATAAGCCTTAGCATCAGGCTTTCCTGTCTTAACAGCTCTTATAAGCAGATTCTTTGGTGTATGCTCCATGTCTATGAATTCAAGTATCTGTGTCTGGTAACCCTTAGATTCTAAAAGCTTTGCCCTTGCACCATCTGTCGCTATTGCTGCAAATCTTTCCTTTAAGATTCCATAATCCATGACAGGTGAGAGAGTTTCATCTGCAATTGTTCTGTTTGCCTCATGCTGACAGCAAGGCACAGAAAGTATAACCTTCGCACCCCATTTTACTGCTTTGGCAAGTGCATAATCTGTAGCCGTATCACATGCATGAAGTGTTACAACCATGTCTACAGACTCAACACCCTTGTAAGAAGCAATATCTCCCTCATAGAAATCCAGCTTGTCATAGCCGTATCTGGTTCTTAACTGATTGCAGTGCTCTATTACATCCTTCTTTAAGTCAAGTCCGATTATCCTGATATTATACCCCTTAAGTACCTTGAGATAATAATACATTGCAAATGTAAGATATGATTTTCCACATCCAAAATCAATTATTGTCTGTTCTTTATCCTTATCTAACTGTGGCAGAATATCCTCGATAAATTCAAGAAATCTGTTAATCTGCCTGAACTTATCATATCTTGTTCTTACAATTGCCCCCTCTTTAGTCATAACTCCGAGGTCAACAAGAAAATCCACCTTCTCGCCCTCTTTAAGAATATATGTCTTGGTTCTGTTGTGTGACATATCCTTCTGACTCTTTATCTGTGCAAGCCTTTTATACTTACAGGTACATGCGCCCTTCTTTGAACTAAGCACCGTGGCAGTCGCATCTGTCATATTAAACTGCGCCTGTTTAAATGTGTTCTCCATATATTCTGTAATTCTTGTCTTAATGTCTTCTTCTGAATAATTGGTGTGAAGCACTTTTCTTCCCACGAATTCTGATGCCTGATACTTTATCTCATCCTTAAGTCGGACCGGACGAATCTTAACCCTCATCACATCTTCTTCATTCTTTACCTTCTGTCCGCTTATTGTAAGATCAATAAGCCTGTCATTAATACATTTATCTAAAAGCTCTTTTAATTCCATATCTGCCTCATCTTTTCTTGATTTATCCTCTGGATATACATGGTTATTTTAATCTCTTTAGACAAAAACCACAATAGCAAGTTTTATGCCTTAAAAATCATCATCAGAAATCCTCATTATATATCGGTGTTGAAAGCTGTATATCCGTCACTCCCCTTGTCTCGTCATAATTCATTGTTATATTAACATTTATCTTGTTCTTTCCTATGCTTACAGAATCCTTAACGCTTTTAGCATAAGCATACACAACATATGAATCCTGTATCTGTCCCGTAGTCACAGTCTTTGCACCCAGCATCTTAAGCATTCTGCCGCTGACCTCGCTCTTATCATACTGTGACATATCCCCAGCAATGCTTCCTTTCATGCTGACTGTTACATGAGTATCTATTCCATATTCCTCTAACACCTGTTTCATCAGCTTTTCATAATCTGAAGTGCTCTCAAATCCCTTATATAGTTCTATATCAGTTATAAAATATTCTCCTGTACTGCTCTTTTTTATTGATATATCTGCGCTGCCATTAACTGATTGCTGTGTAAGATATATTCCTGTTTCATCCTCCGTTATATTATATCTGTTAAGCCCCAGAGTCTTTGCCATCTGTGTCATCATAAGTTTCTTTGCTGTATCCGACATCCCATTGTCAAGCTTTCCTGTCGCTGATATGTCGGCACTTATATCATAGTACACATTTTCACAAAATGTATCTACAACATCCATTGTCTCACCCTTTATGCCCTTGTATACAAGTCTGCTGGCAAATACTGCCCATATAATTACTGCAGCTGCTATCATCAGCCTCTGAAATCTATATATCTTTACCATATAAAAAACCTCCCATCACCTGAAATATTCCCAGATAATGGAAGGTTTATACATATTATTTAATTAGCAGCCTTAATTCTCGCAAGCGATCTCTTAAGCGCTGCCTCTGCTCTTACCATATCCAGATTAGAATCATGGCTGGCAAGTCTCTTTTCAGCTCGCAGTCTCGCCTCATTAGCTCTTTCTACATCGATTTCATCTGACCATTCTGCCACCTCAGCAAGAATAGTTATCTTATCCTTGAGAATCTCTATAATTCCACCGTGTACCGCAGCTTTCTTTACATCATTACCATTGTGTATGCTAAGAACACAAGGAACAACAACTGCAGTAAGCGGAATATGTCCCGGATAAACACCTATATCGCCTTCACTGGTAGAAAGTTCAACAAATGTAGCGTCATCATGGTAGAAAACTCTGTCCGGCGTATTAACCAGAAGCTTTATTGTCTGTAAATCTGCCATTACAACCTCTTTTCTACTTCTCTACCTTAGCTAAAACATCATCAATTCCACCACAGTTAAGGAAGTAACTCTCTGGAATGTCATCATACTTTCCTTCGATAATTTCCTTGAAGCCCTGAATAGTCTCACTTACAGGAACATATCTTCCTTCAAGACCAGTAAACTGTCCTGCAACGAAGAATGGCTGTGATAAGAATCTCTGAACCTTTCTTGCTCTTGAAACAACAAGCTTATCATCCTCTGAAAGCTCGTCCATACCAAGGATAGCGATGATATCCTGTAATTCTTTGTATTTCTGTAAGATTTCCTGAACTGATCTTGCAACCTTGTAATGCTCCTCACCAACAATTCTTGGATCAAGAATTCTTGATGTAGACTCTAACGGGTCAACGGCTGGATAGATACCAAGCTCAACGATTGATCTTGAAAGAACTGTAGTAGCATCCAGATGTGCAAATGTTGTAGCCGGAGCCGGGTCAGTAAGGTCATCGGCTGGTACATATACAGCCTGAACAGATGTAATAGATCCGTTCTTGGTAGATGTGATTCTCTCCTGAAGAGCACCCATCTCTGTCTGTAATGTTGGCTGATAACCAACGGCTGAAGGCATACGTCCAAGAAGTGCTGAAACCTCTGAACCAGCCTGGGTAAATCTGTAGATATTATCAATGAAAAGAAGTACATCCTTTCCACCCTTATCTCTGAAGTACTCAGCCATTGTAAGTCCTGCAAGACCAACTCTCATTCTTGCTCCAGGTGGTTCGTTCATCTGTCCGAACACCATGGTAGTTTTCTCGATAACGCCTGATTCCATCATCTCATGATAAAGGTCGTTACCCTCTCTTGTTCTTTCTCCAACACCAGTAAATACTGAATATCCACCATGCTCAGTTGCAATATTTCTGATAAGTTCCTGAATAAGTACTGTCTTACCTACTCCGGCACCTCCGAAAAGTCCTATCTTACCACCCTTCTGGTAAGGACAAAGTAAATCTACAACCTTGATACCAGTCTCAAGAATCTCTGTATTAGTTGCCTGCTCTGCAAATGCAGGTGCCTTTCTATGAATAGGCATATGCTCCTGTACTTCTGGCTCTGGCTTATTATCAATTGGATCACCTAATACATTGAACATTCTTCCTAAAGTCTGTTCACCTACCGGTACAGAAATTGGGGCACCTGTCGCCTCTGCATCCATACCTCTGACAAGACCATCTGTAGGACCCATGGCTATACATCTTACTACATCATCGCCAAGATGCTGGGCAACCTCTACAACAAGCTTACCGCCGTCATTAGTCTTAATATTGATGGCCGAATTGATTTCTGGCAGATTACCGTCTGTGAACTTAATATCAATTACAGCACCGATAACCTGAGTAATCTTACCAATATTATTCTCTGCCATTATTCCCTCCATTGTTTTATTAATTGATAGCATTCGCTCCTGCTATAATCTCTGTAAGTTCCTGTGTAATTGAAGCCTGACGTGCTCTGTTAAACTTAAGCGACAGATCTGATATCATATCCTCTGCATTGCTTGTAGCACTGTCCATTGCCTGCATACGTGCTCCGTTCTCACTGGCAACAGCTTCTACCATAGCCCCATATATAAGACTGCACACATACTTAGGTATAATCAGGTTAAGAGCCTCCTCTTCACCCGGCTCATAATTCATAGGTGTATTATCAGTCTCTGCTCCATCCTGTTTCATTGAATCTGCATCAACAGGAAGCAGCTTGATAAGCTTAGGTTCATGAACCACAGTGTTCTTAAAAGATGTATAAGCAAGATATATCTCTCCGACTTCTCCACTTGTAAATGCATCAAGCACCTCATTACATATAGCCTTGGCATCTGTATACGCAGGTTCTTCAACCATATCTGAATAATCTGCTTTAATCTGATAGCCTCTTCTTGAAAGGAAATCTCTTCCCTTTGTTCCTATTGCATATATAAGTGCGTCTTCCTTAGGAATATCACTACCTGTTATAAGTCTGGTAATATTAGAATTATATCCTCCGGCAAGTCCTCTGTTCGCTGTAATTGTAATAATCGCTTTCTTACTTGAATCTCCGGCTTTCAGATATTTGTGATTGATATTACCTGACTTGGCAAGCATATTCTTTACGGTATCATACATAAGGTCGAAATACGGCTTGGTACTTTCAGCTTTCCCTTTAGCTTTCTGCAATTTAACAGTAGATACGAGCTTCATGGCTTTGGTAATCTGACCGGTACTTTGAATACTATCTCTGCGTCTTTTTATGTCTCTCATTGAGGCCATAAACTATTACCTCCATTCCAAAACATTTACTGGATAAATGTTTTCTTAAACTCCTCGATGGCAGCTATAAGTGCCTTCTCATTATCTGCTGTCAGTTCCTTAGTCTCTTTAATAGACTCTGGAATCTGTGGATACTTAGTATCAATAAAGTCAAATAATCCCTGCTCGAAATCAAGAATCCTGTCAACATCTATATCGATAACATACTTCTTGGTAACTGCATATATGATTATAACCTGATACTCAACCGGCATTGGCTTGTACTGTGGCTGTTTAAGCATCTCTCTGATTCTCTCACCCTGATCTAATCGT
>ENA-OPXM01000782-OPXM01000782.1-human-gut-metagenome-genome-assembly--contig:-NODE-782-length-17092-cov-2.963374_pt1 | contig 17092 bp, 19 predicted proteins | sample MGYA00241707_ERZ502035 | MGnify/ENA primary metagenome ERZ502035 (study PRJEB25962, sample SAMEA2043051) | human gut metagenome | biome: human gut; feature: human-associated habitat; material: faeces... | reverse complement strand
CTACGGTATCGTAATCAAGGATGTTTTTTTGGTTTTCCATGTGTACTCCTTTATCTTCAGCATCCTTTTGCTACATTTGATGCATTAATTTTCGTGTCTGATAATATCTGCGAACTCCGCTTTTGCTGCTTTCGCAAGGTCATCCGGTTTCAATTGGATCTGAGAGCCGATCCTGCCGCCGCTGACATAGATTTGTTCCTGTGTCTTCGCACTTTTATCAATTCTGGTCACATACTGTTTTTTCATACCGATGGCTGTGCAGCCGCCGCGGATGTAGCCGGTGATGGCATTGATGTCTTTTACGTGGATCATCTCCACGCTTTTTTCTCCGACGGATTTCGCTGCTTTTTTCATATCCAGCTCCTTTGGCTTCGTCCTGCTTCTATTCTCATATAAGAATATGCACGCCGGCGCCGGATTATCCCACCAGCGTGTACAGATCCCGGGGCTGCAAGTGCCGCTGGAGGCACACATTGATGGACATACCCAGCAGCTTGGCGCCCCGGTTGATCAGCTGGTCGATCTCTCTGGGGGTCACATACATCTCCTCCGCCGTACCGCCCAACACCCGACTGCTGACCACCGTGGGAATGCCCAGTGCCACCACCGGCACGCCCAGCACCCGGGCACTGATCTCCCGCCGATGATTGCCCACCCCGGAGCCGGGGGCAATGCCTGCATTTGATAGCTGTACCGTGGTGCCCAGCCGATCCGCCGACGATGCCGCCAGTGCGTCCACCACAAGCACGCAGTCCGGACGCACCGTATGGACCATACCCGCCACCACCTCGGCGCTCTCCATACCGGTGTTGCCCAGCACTCCGGTGGTAACGGTAGACACATCCGTCAGCGGTCCCAGCGCCCGGCGCAGTTCTCCGGCAATGTGACGGGTGGCCAGCACATAGCGGTTGGTCTCCGGCCCCAACGCATCCGCAGTGATGGCGGTGTTGCCCACCCCGGCAACCAATACCCCGGCGGGGTGATCCGGCAGCAGCTCTCGCAGCAGATCGGCGATCCGCTCCAGCCGCCCATCAAACAGCTGGGTCTCCTGCGCCATGGGCGACACCCGGTAGGTGATATACTTGCCCACCGGTTTGCCCAGGGCTTTTTCGCCTCGGGCGTCCAGCACTTCCACCACGGAAATGCCATCCTGCTCCCGCACTTTTACGCCGGGCAGCACAGTTTTTCGCTGATTTTCATAGCTTTCCAGTGCCAAATCTGTGCGATTTTCCATATTTTTCACCTGATTTTCATAGTTTTTCAATAAAAGTATGTCCAAAAAGAAAAAAATACTTGCATTTTAGATTTGCGTGTGCTATGATGTTTAGGCATTAAAAAGAAAACGGGGCTATGCCCTTCTACCTAATCCACCGCTAAAGGAGTGAAAACCATGCCCAACATTAAGTCTGCTAAAAAGAGAGTCAAGGTCAACGCTGTGAAGGCCGCCAATAACAAGGCCCGCAACACCGCCCTCAAGACTGCCATCAAGAAGGCAAATGCCGCTATTGATGCCAACGCTGAGGACAAGACCCAGGCTGTGCAGTTTGCCTGCAAGAAGATCGACCAGGCCGCTGCCAAGAACCTGCTGCACAAGAACACCGCAGCCCGCAAAAAGAGCAATTTGGTCAGCAAACTGAACCGCGCATAAGCGCCGACACTCGGTTTCTATCGAATTTTCGCTTCCTGCATTTGCAGGGAGCGTTCTTTTTTTGTCACCGGCCGCGGCTTTTGCGAAAGTAGACATCTTTCTGCTGTTTTGGCGCTTGACTTTGCCGCCAAATCCATTTATAATAGAAACAGATTTTATAAGGGGGTTCATTATTATGAATTTCAAAACGATCCTGAAAGTCATCAGTGCCATCGTTGCCATTGCAGGCGTGGCCGTTGCCGTATATCTTGCTATCCAGAAGCTGACTGCTCCCAAAGAGGCAGAGTATTTCGACGACAGCGACTTCTTCGAGTGCGATAACGATCTGGAGATCGTAGAGACTGCCGCTGCGGACACCCAGGTGCAGGAAAAGGCAGAGCCGGCTGAGAAAAAGGCGCCCGCCAAAAAGAGCGCACCTAAGAAAAAGGCACCTGCTAAAAAGGCTGCCAAATAAGCAAAATACAATGCAATGAGGGGATGGCTTTCGCCGTCCCCTAACTTTTTTTGGAGGTATTCTATGTATTCCTGCGGATTGGTGCTGGAGGGCGGCGGCAACCGTGCCATCTACACTAGCGGCGTGCTGGACGCCTTTATGGATCAGGGGATCGTCTTCCCTTATGTTATCGGCGTGTCGGCGGGCAGCTGCAATGCTGTGTCTTACATCGGCAAATGCCGAGGGCGTCAACACGATATTGCCATCCAGTACAGCGGCGACAAACGCTTTATGAGCCTGGAAAACATGGTAAAAAACGGAGAATTCTTAAACGGCGAGTGGTTGTTTGGGGAATTAAGCTACGATTTGTCCCCCTTGGACCAAGAGGCCTATGACCGGGCGAACACCACCTTGTGCGTGGTGGTCACCAACGCCCTCACCGGCAAGGCGGAATATATGTACCCCAAGGACTTCCACAAACGAGGCTGCCCCATTCTGCGGGCCAGCTGCGCCCTGCCCGGCGCCACCAAGGGGGTTGTGCTGGGCAAAGACCGGTACTTTGACGGTGGAGTCACCGACTCCATTCCCCTGGCGCACGCCTACGAGGACGGGTGCCAAAAGGCAGTAGTGGTGCTCACGCAAGATCGAAATTATCAAAAGCAGCCTATGGGTCATGCGCGCCTGATTCGCCGTATATTCCGCAAATATCCGCTGATGACCCGGGCGATACTGAACCGGTATAAAATATACAACCGCCAACTGGAAGCCGTGTGGGACGCCCAAGGCCGAGGCGATGCCTTTGTGATTGCACCGGACCATCCGCTGCACTGCCCCACCTTAGAGCGCAACACAGACAAGCTGGAGCAAATTTATCAAACCGGCTACCGCAATGCCATGGAACAAATGGACGCGCTGAAGGCGTTTTTAGCCAAGCCGTCACCCTTTACGGAAATCAAATAAAAATGCCTGACAGACCGTTCTGTGGCCTGTCAGGCAATCAAATCCCCTGTATGCCAAGCGGCACGCAGGGGATTTTTGTTTGTTATTTTGCTTTCACTGCGGCAGCTTGGGCAAAGCCGTCCTTAGCGTCACCCTGTGGCGTAATCTCTACCGTGTCGCCCTTTTGCAGCAGCAGCACCTGCATACAATCGGTGACCCGGATATAGTAATACACGCCGTCCACCTGCAAGTAATAAACGGTGTTGCCGTCGTTTACCGAGGACTTAATGTCCGTGATCTTGCCGGTGATCGTTTTGCTGTCCGTAGGCGCAGACGGCTTAGCAGACGGCTCCGCCGCACCGCCGGTCTGTTCTCCGCCGGCAGTGGCAATCTCCGCCTCGTCCTTTACATAATCCGCTGCGTTCACTGTCTTGGCGATCCAGCCCTTGTCCTTCATGGCGTTGATATAGTTCTCCACCGCCGTATTCAACGCCTTGGCGTCGCTGTTGGTATCAATCAGACCGGTGCCTACCACCGTCTTATCCTCCAGGCTGACTAACGCATAGCCCTTGACGGTGTTGCTGTCGCCGTACAGACTCATAAAGTAGGAGGGCTGACCCTCAATATCCAGCAAAATGGGGAATGTGGCTGCATAACCAAAGTTCTGCACCGCATCCTGAGCAGACTCCATAGCAGAGGTTTCAATGGCACCGCCGTTTTGGTAATACCGCACCTCCTTGGTGCGCTGGTTGCACAGGATAAAGCCGAAGTTGGAGGTGTCCGTCTTAGAAGATGTGATGCCGGTGTACACCCACACATCATCGTCCATGGCAATATAGCCGTTGCCGCTGGAGGCCACATTCACATCGTTCTGGAAAATAATCGAGTTCCAAAAGCCCTTCTTCAGCTTGCCGTAATAGTTGTACTGCTCGATCAGCAGCTGGTCACTATACACCACATCAATCCAGTTCAGGCTCTTGTCCTTGCGCACGGTGTCAATGGGATAATACTTGCTTTCGCCGCTGAGCGCGTCCGTTACTATGGCGCCCTGCACATCCGTACCGCCAAACAGACCAATTTTCTTGGTCAGGGACGCCGTCACCCAATAGGGGTGACCGCTCTCGTCAATCTCAAAATTGGGGGTATCCAGCAGCTTGGTCGGGTACTGGAACCGCAGGTGACGAATCAACTTCTCGTTAAAATACTCCGCCGGGGAATACTGGATACCGCTGCCGAATTTTTCCACGCAGTTGACCACAGTAACCTTTTGGCTCACCACATCAATCAGAATATACGCGGGCAAGCCGTTTTTGGTATTGTTGACCCACTTGAATACATCCGCATATTGCAGGCTTGCTACACGGCAGGGCACGCCCCGGTAGTTGATCTGCGTGGTGGCGTCCGCAACCACATACTGGCTCTTGTACTGAGACAGAGAGCCCAACTGCTGGTCCGCCAGGGTCTTGGCCCGAGAGGCGTCGATCCGGGGCACCTCATCATAGCTAATGTCGGAGAAATCCCGGTCAAAGTCGCTGTTCTGCACCGTCATTAGATCGCTGTAAGCGGAAGCACGGAAGATGGTGGCACCTACCAGGAAACCCACCAGCATCACCACAGCGATCACCGCCACAATGACCACCGGTATCAGGGTCTTTTTCTTCACATATTCCAGACGCTCCGCCTTCTTGTTGGCCCGGCACACCAGGAAAAAGGACCCGGCAAATACCACCACCAACAAGATCAAAAACAGATACAACTGGGTGTCGTGCACATTCAGTGCCGGCAGCATCATATAATAGGCAATGCCGCCCACCACCGCAGTGATCAGGGCGCACAGCAGCAGCCGCAAGGGCATTTTGCCCGGTTTGACCACCGCCTGCACTTCATCTCGCTTGGGCCAGGCAAACTTGGACTTAAAATCATTCAGTACCTCGTCTGCATCATAATTATAATTTGGTATTCTTTCGCTCATTCTATTCTCCTTAATATAAGGGATACGCCCCTGAGGGTGCGTTCCACTTCATTATACAGGATAACCGCCGTCAAAGCAACATAAATCCGCAGTGAATTTATCCCAACCCACACGCCGTGACGATCGGCCTATGTTTATGCCGCCCCGAAAACAAAAAATTCCGCACCCGGAGGTGCGGAATTCCTTTGCTTTTTGTAAAATCGGAACAGGTGTTTACGCCCTGGTAACACCCTTTTTTTCCTGCATGTACTTTTCGCTGGCAGGTGCAGACCACTTCATGGTACAATCTACGGTGGCGTTCTTATCACGGATTACAGCGATGCAAGCGTGAGATACAACCACGTGAGCTTCCATCACATAATCGGCCTTGGTGATCTCCTTGGTCTTGGTGTCGATGGTCACGGTAGCGGTACCGCCGTAGTAATGCACCTTGCAGTTATCGGCAGTAGTGCCCTCGGACCAAGACAGTACGGTGATGCTGTCCACGGTGGAATCAATGGCGCCCAAAGACTGGAACATATGACCCTGTGCGTCCTTACCGGGTGCACTCATGTTTACATACTTGGGCTGCATCTGCAGGGTGATGGTGCCGTCGCCATTGTCCTTCACATTGGCAGTCACCAGATCATCAGCCACCAGGCGGCTGGTCTGCAGGGACTCGCCCTTGCCGTCCCACTCGTCCGTATCCAGCTTAGGATCTCTGTTGGTGGAGGGAACCAGACCGTTCAAACCGGGCTTGTAAATGGGCTTTACGATACCGGGAACCATGTTATTGATGGTCTTATTCACGCTGCCGTCAATGGCAATGTCATGTACATCCAGATCCTCTTCGCAAAGCATCTTGTAGTAGGTCTGCGTCTGGCCTTTATCGTCCTTATACTGGGCGGTCAAGGTCTTGGTGTAGTCGTAAGCCTGCTTGTAATAATCGGCAACAGCGGCCACATCCTTAAACTCAACGCCGCCGTAAGTACCGGCCTTGAATTCCTCAATAACGGGCTTATCATAATCCGCTTCACTGGTAGCAGCGTCTTTCTGACCCTTGGTCTTCCAACTGCCGTCCTTCACCTCATTGATTGCCTGGATCGCGCCGTCGGTTACATAGTTGATCTTTGCACAACCGGCAAAGCAGCCAACGATCAGTGCAACTGCAAGCACCAAACCGAGGCCCTTGAATGCGTATTTCTTCATACGTATAGTTTCCCCTTTCAAAAGTCGAAATCCGTTTTACAAAAACGTACATATAAAATTTATATTAAATTTACCAAAAAGTCAAGCCCCATTTACAAAATTAGTGTTTAATTTTTCATATCGCCTGTATTTTTAACATATTTATTGCGATTTGCACGGCAGTGTGCTATACTTTTGTGTAGATGGGGGCATTTTTCGCCCCTGTTCATCAAGCGAAAATCAACAAGCGAGGTTTCAGATATGAGATGTAAAAATTGCGGAGCGGAAAACGACGACAGCCGCTATATCTGCGAAGTATGCGGTTCCCCCCTATATGATGAAAATGAGCTGAGCGCGCAAGCAGATCAGCAGCCTGCCGGCACAACACCCGGCGGCGCACCTGCACCTGCCCCCCGGCCGAACCCGGAGGAAGATAAAAAGTTGCAGCAAAAGAATAAGCAGAGCATGATCATCATTATCGTGCTGTGCGTGGTGCTCATTGCCGTGGTGGTGGGTATCATCATCGCCGTGGCCTCCGGCCATCACGACAAGGAAACCACCACGGCGCCGGACACCTCCGTCTCTGTCCCTGTTAGCGACGACCGGGACTATACCAATAACAATTATGTCACCGAGAAGCCGGCGGAAACCACCACCGAGAAGCCCACGGAGACCACCACGAAGAAAGAGACCACCACCAAAAAACAGACGACCACGACCCAAGACAGCAGCGTGCGGGTAAATGTACGCACCCAGGGCGGCGGCAGCGTCACCGGAAGCGGCAAATACGAGGAGGGCGACAATGTGACCCTCACCGCCACCCCCAGAGACGGCTATGACTTTGACGGCTGGTATATGAACGGCGAACTGCAATCCACCGACTCCACTTATTCCTTTACCGTAGGCAGCAAGGATATGACCATCTCCGCCAAGTTTGTGGAAACGGCGCCGGAGGTCATGCCCGGAGGTACGGACTGATGACCAAAGGCGATCTGGCTCGGCAAAACTTCAAGTCCGGCTATAATTGCAGCCAAGCAGTGGCTTTGGCGTTCCAAGATAAGATAGGTATGGACCCGGACACCATCGCCCGGCTCACCATAGGCTTTGGCGGCGGTATGGGTCGTATGCGTGAAGTGTGCGGCACCATCTCCGGCGTGACTTTTGTACTGTCTGCCCTCTACGGTGATCGGCCGAAAAGCGAGGTCTACGCCATGGTGCAGCAGGTGGCAAAGGGCTTTCAGGCGGAGACCGGCTCCCTGGTGTGCCGGGTGCTCCTGGGACTGGACCCGAATGTGAAACCCACGCCCCAGGCGGAACCCCGCACGGATGGCTACTACAAAAAGCGTCCCTGCGCCGAATTATGCGCCCTGGCCGCCGACCTTTTAGAAGATTATTTAAAAAATATCACCTAAAAGGCTTGCATTTTGCAATGCGATGTGCTATATTATTTGAGCAAAAGCGCAGTAGTGCTTTTGCATATGCGCTGGTAGCTCAGTTGGATAGAGTGTCTGGCTACGAACCAGAAGGTCGGGGGTTCGAATCCCTTCCAGCGTACCAATAACAGGTAGATATCTTTTGATATCTACCTGTTATTTTTATGCCATACACAATGGATTCGAACCCTGAGAGGGTGTGCGCAGCACACCGTATACAAAAACGGACGCACTACCGTACGACCGTTTTTGAGCGGAGGAGCAGTGGAATGAGTGACAAATCACTTTTGCCTTATGTACAAACAAAAGTGGTTTGGAGCGATATGGAACTTGTGACGACGCGGAGGCTCCAAATTTGGCGAGCACCGCGAGCAACAAATTTGGAAGAAACAGTCCGGGGGGCTGTTTCGTAGCGACTGCGCAATTTTAGGAATCCCTTCCAGCGTACCAAAAAGCCGTAGAACGCTTTTGCGTTTTACAGCCAGTGACTACTCAAACGAATAGCAACCCTTTTGCCGGGCGGCAGCCTGCCCGGTGACACCATCCACCAAGCCACCCAAATCAGTTGGCTGGACCCCCAGCTGCGCCTGGAATTCTAAAAACAAGAAGTCCATATTTGGCTACGCCGTACGAACCGGCGTGGCCTTTTATTTTTCTATCCGTTGACACCCGGCTGAACTTCTTATATAATCAAGGTAGGATGGTGTGCCCGATTTTGGCAAATCGGCGCTATGGTGGGGTGAGCAAATTTCTCTCCGCCTGTACAGCGGGGGCGGATACCATCTGCCTGCCAACGCATCCGTATTGGCTTGCCACAAACCCGCTGCACAAAATAAAAACATATATTATGGAAGGTGAAATCATGCGTACCACATCCACACCCGGCAAACAAGCCGGCTTTTGGCACCGACTGAAAAATTCTACCATGCAGACCCCTTGGCACATTCTGCGCCAGCTGGCGCTGCTGGCACCCCTGGGCACGCTGTGCCTGCCTATGTTCTACGCCGGGCACAAGAATGTATCGCTGATCACCATTATTCTCTGCCTGTCCAACCACGGTGCGGACCTGCGACCCATGATAACCGATAAAGGCTACGGCTTTGCGGTAGCAGCCGTTTTCTGTGCGCTGGTGCTGGGAATCGCGGAACTGATCTGTTCCCTGTTCACCGCGGCCAAGGGCGGCGATCGGCGGAATATGACCGCCTTTGGGATAAACGCTGCCGTCTTTGCACTGACGGCTTTTTTAGCCATTGGGTTCGGCGCCCGGGCCAAGGTCGGATTGGCGGTGACCTTTGGCATTTACCTGCTGCAATTTCTGCTGCACACCAAAGTCAGCGGCAAAAAAATACGCCCGGCTGCCGCAGGCGTAACAGCCCTGCTGGCGGTGCCCATTGTGCTTTCCCTTTGTTTCCTTTATAAGGCGCAACCGGCCCAATACACCGCGCCCGGCAGTGAGACCGATGATGTGCGGACGGTCACTTTTAATGTGGCCAGTGTGTTTGGCAACCGCTTTGACGATACGGACAGTATGACCCGCTGCGCGCGCTTTGCCGCCTATATGAACCAATGCAAGCCGGACCTGATTGGCACCCAGGAAATGAACATCTACTGGTACAAAGCGCTGCAAACCACCCTGCCGGACTACGATGCCTACGGCGTGCAGCGGGGCGGCGATGCTACGGACTGGAACAGCGAGATGAACCCGGTCTTTTGGAATAAAACCAAGTACACCGCTTTAGAGAAGAACACCTTTTGGCTCAGTGAAACGCCGAATAAAGCCAGCCGCTACACCTACACGGACGAAAACGGACAGCCCGGCCAAGCCGGCTGCTACCGCATTTGCAGCTATGTGGTGCTGCAAGACCGCACCACCGGCAAGCGGCTGCTGTTTCTCAACACCCACCTGGATAACGCCTCCCAGCAGGCAGCGGACTTTGGCGCCGAGGTAATCATCGAACACCTAACCGCCTTGCAGGCCAAGTACGGCAAAGATGCCGGCGTGGTGCTCACCGGTGATTTTAACGAAACGCAAGAGGACGAGGCCTACCGTCGAATCGCCGCCCGACTGCAAGACTGCACCGACCCTGCCAAGAAAACCACGACCTACCAGGAGTGGGGCTACTGCGATACCGGCAATGAACCCATCGACTTTGTCTTCACCAGCGGCACCGGCAGCGATTATACCGTCTTAAACGACCTGAGCGGCGGCTATGTGTCCGACCACTACGGGGTCTACGCAAACATTCGATTGTAAAGCCAAGTACCGTCGATCACAAGGGACTGCTCCCGCCTTTTTTTGGCAAAAAAGCAATTATACGGTTCCATACCTCCATCGCTCCGCTGTTTTATACATTTCCGTTTACAAACCGGCGGTAGCATACCCATTCCTCTTGACGGTTGGCATAGCGGGAATTGCCGCGCAGATCCGGCAGACGGTACTGGCGGGCAATATACCGCCCCAGATAGGCGGTAACGGCGGTAGCACCGATTACATTCAGGTGATTGCCTGCGTCCCGAAAAGCGACGGCGCCGTCCAATCCCATTTGATCGTACAGCAGGTTCAAATCCAGAAATTCCAATTCTCGAGCGGCTGCAAATTCCGCCACACCTCGATGGCGGGCTGCATTCCAGGAAGTTACGGTGGGCAGCTCCACCAGCAACAGCTGTGCGCCGTTTTCCCGGCAAAGCTGCAAAATCCGATCCGCTGCTTTTCGGTTTTCCGCACGGATCTGCTCCCGTTCCCCGGTGTCTGCCATATAGTCCGGCATTGCCAGCCGGGTAACCTTGGTACTGTAGCGGTAGCCGTGGGTGCGACGAATAGAGGGAAAATCGCCGGGCGTCACTTGTGCACCAGTCTGCCGAAACACAGAGGCTAAATTGCGCATATCCTGTCCCAGGTGCTTCGCCCTCGTTTGGCGGGCCAGCACCCGGGGCGTTTCTCTTTCCTGCGGATTGTGGTCATAGAGCATATCCGTTTCCAGCACCACCAGCTCCGGAGACTGGGTGGCAAACACACGCTCCAGCAGGGCGTAAGATTTGGTCAGCGACTGACGGGCAGAGGCGTACACAGTGGCGCTATACCCTTGATTTCCCCACAGTACAGGCGGCACAAAGCCGGAATACAAATCGCTGTTGCCCACGCAGGCAATCTGTACCGTGTTCTCCGGCTCCGGCACAAAAGCATACGGATCATCTGCCGCGCGCTGCCAAGGCAGCCCATTTCCCAATAAAAAAGCGCCGATCAGCAACACAGAACACCCCCGGGTCCATAAAGAACAGAGCATAGAGTCACTTCCTTTCTGCCCTCAGTATATCTTGCTAAAAATCAGTTCAAGGCAAGGAAAAGTAAAAAATTGGAAAAGATGCGATGCAAAAAAGAAAGAACTTATACAAGCACAGAAAAAAATCAAACGTAATCGGAGAAAAACCATGTATTTTACTTACGGCGAAAAAGAACTTGATTTTCTGCGGCAAAAGGACAAGCGCCTGGCAGAGGTGATCGACCGCATAGGACCGGTGCGCCGCACAGTGGACACGGACCTGTTCTCCGCAGTGGTGCACCACATCATCGGCCAGCAAATCTCCACCAAGGCCCAGGCCACCATTTGGCAGCGTATGTGCGACGCACTGGGCACCGTGCATGCGAAGACGGTGCTGGGCGCCGGCGTGGAGGGATTACAGGCGCTGGGCATATCCGGCAAAAAGGCGGAGTACATCACCGATTTTGCCCAAAAGGTGCTGGACGGCAGCTTTGATATAGAGGCCGTTTGGTCCATGCCGGACGATGAGGCTATAAAAGCGCTTTCGTCCTTAAACGGCATTGGGGTGTGGACAGCGGAAATGATTCTGCTGTTTTGTATGCAGCGACCCAACATACTTAGCTACGGCGATCTGGCGATTCATCGTGGCATGCGCATGGTATACCATCATCGCAAAATCGACCGCAAATTGTTTGAGAAGTACCGTCGCAGGCTCAGTCCCTATTGCAGCGTGGCCAGCCTGTACTTTTGGGCGGTGGCCGGCGGTGCGTTGCCGGACATGAAGGACCCCGCGCCCAAAGCAAAGACAAAGACCGGGAGACAAAAGAAATAAGCCCGCAGCTTACGATACACAACACGATAAAAAACGAAAAGAGCCGCAGCATAACACTGCGGCCCTTTCCGTTATAGAGGATATATGATAGAAAAAGATGGAAAAAGTTTTCCCATAAGGCTCTCGCCTTACGATTTACAGTATAGAGATCATTTTTGAACGATTTTACGGCTTTTTGTGAATAAATCGTTACACTTTGAAACCTGTAAGGATTTTCCGCCTGGTGGGCGGGAATTTGGATTGACAAGCCTTTCTTTCCTTGCTATACTAAAAGTAGGATATTTTGTCGATAGGTGCGTAGTTCCCTTGCGGGGCTGCGGCGCCGCGACTGTAACTTTAGATAGAGCCGAAAGGGCAATGGTGATGGCAATGGCAAAAAACAGAGTACACTTAAAGATCGGCGGTTCCGCCTACACGGTGCTCACCGATGACGCACCGGAGTATGTGGAGGAGTTGGCCGAGGAACTGGACAAGGAAATGCGCAGCATTATCAATGAGAACCCCAGTCTTTCCGTGACCCAAGCGGCGGTGCTCACTGCGCTGGACAAGGCAGACACCTGCAAAAAATCCACCGCTTCCTCCGACAATCTGCGTGCCCAGATCAAGGATTATTTGGAAGACAGCGCCCGCGCCCGGATGGAAGTGGATGTGGCGCGCCGTGAGATTGAGCGGCTCAACCGGGAGATCAGCTCCCTGCGTGAGCGCATTGCAGAGAATAAGTAAATATGCAATTTGAGATTTTGGCTCCGGCAGGCAGCATGGAGTCGTTAATTGCCGGTGTTCGCTGTGGCGCCCATGCGGTCTACCTGGGAGGGCAGACCTTTAACGCCCGGCGGGGCGCCGGCAATTTTTCGCCCCAGGAGCTGCAAGCGGCCGTACAGTATTGCCACACCCGCGGCGTAAAAGTTTATATGACTCTAAATACCCTGGTCATGCTTACCATAAGCGTGTTCGTTCTTATCGTGGGCCTGCCGGTAACGCGCTGGACGCCGGGGTAGACGCTTTTATCGTGCAAGATCTGGGACTGGCTGCCGCGCTGGCAGCTGTGTACCCGGGTGTGCATCTGCACGCCTCCACCCAGTGCAGCGTTACCACGCCTGCCGGGTTTCAAGCGCTGGAGAAAATGGGCTTTCGCCGAGCGGTCATCCCCAGAGAGATGACTGCCGCCGAGATCGAGGAGATTCGCCGCAGCACCCAAATGGAGCTGGAACTGTTTGTGCACGGCGCGCTTTGTATGTGCGTCAGCGGGCAGTGCTATTTATCCTCTGTACTGGGTGCCCGCAGCGGCAACCGGGGCCTTTGCGCCCAACCTTGCCGCCTGCCCTTCTCCGCAGACGCCAGCGGCAGCTGCGATTTGAGCTTGAAGGATCTAAGCCTGGTGCGCCACTTGAAAAAAATCGGTGATCTGGGTGTGCTGTCCTTAAAAATTGAGGGCCGTATGAAACGGCCGGAATATGTGGCTGGCCGCCGTAACGGCGGTAAAGCACGCTATTGCCGGTGTTCTGGACCCGGCGGACGAGGCGCAGCTGCAAAGCGTATTCTCCCGCAGCGGGTTTACCGACGGCTATTTTACCGGTCAGCGAGGCAGCGCCATGTTCGGCGTGCGCAGCAAGGCGGATGTAACGGCAGCCAAGGATGTGCTGCGAGATTTAGCGCACACTTATGAAAAAGAGCAGCCCCTGCTGGGATTGAACCTGCAAGCCACCTGCCGCGCCGGGGAACCGGTGACCCTGCGTGCCACTTTAGAAGACGGTCGCACGGTAACGGCCGACGGCGATGTGCCCCAGCCTGCCCGCAACGCTGCCCTAACGGCGGAAAGCCTGGCGCAACGGCTGGGCAAATGGGGCGGCACCCCTTATTATGTAAAAAAGATAGACATAGAGATAGACGACGGCCTGTTTTTACCGGCAGCGGCCGTGAATGCCCTGCGGCGAGAGATTGCAGACCGTTTGGAAGCCGCACCGCCTGCACCGGTGGAGCGGCGGTCTTTACCGCCTCGCCGGCGGCACGGCAGGCAAGCCCTACTACACCGCCCGCTTTGCAAACGCGGCGCAAATTCCGGAGAACCACCCCTTTCGGCGGATCTTTCTGCCCTTAGGCACACCGGCAAACACCCTGCTGGCACACAACGCCGGGGTGGAACTGCCCCGGGGCGTCTTTGGCATAGAGAATAAAATCTGCCAGGAATTGGCAATACTGAAAGCGGCAGGCGTAAAAAACGCCCTGTGCCCGGACCTGGGCGCGGTACAGATCGCCCGGGCGGCGGGATTGGAGCCTTACGGCGACTTTGGACTGAATGTGTTTAACAGCCGCACCGCGCATCTGCTGCCCCACCCACTGGCCAGCTTTGAGCTGCGACAAGAGGATGTAAACCGCCTGGCGGCAAACGGCAACGATGTGGGCGCACTGGTGTACGGTCATCTGCCCTTAATGCTCACCCGCAACTGTCCGGTGCAAGCACACATCGGCGGCGCCGCCTGCCAAAAGCAAGGCCGGCTGACCGACCGCAAGGGCTGCACCTTCCCCGTGGTGTGCAATTCCTACGGCTGCACCCAACTGCTCAACGGCGTACCGCTTTATATGGGCGACCGTATGCGAGAAATGCGCACCGCCTATGCACATTTTTATTTTTCTGTTGAAAATCAGCAGCAGGTGCAGCAGGTGCTGAATCTGTTCGCTGCCGGGCAAAAGCCCGATTTTCCCTACACCCGAGGACTGTATCAGCGAGGTGCGTTATGATAATCTTAGCTTCCAATTCGCCCCGGCGGCGTGAACTGCTGGCGCATATTACCCGGGATTTTACCGTACAGGGTACCGATGTGGACGAGAGCCTGCCCGCCGGTATCGCTCCGGCAGCGGCCGTGGAGCAGCTGTCCCTGCGCAAGGCGCTGCCTCTGAACAATGGCGCGCAGATTGTTATCGGTGCCGACACAGTAGTGGCCGTAGACGGTATGATTCTGGGCAAGCCTGCCGATGAAGCAGAGGCACGGCAAATGCTCGCTCGCCTAAGCGGGCGGCGGCACAGCGTGTTTACCGGCGTGAGCCTGGTACAGGGAGAACGGCATCTGACTTTCTCCTGCGAGACCCGGGTGCGCTTCTTTGAGTTGACGGCGGCGGAGATCGACGCCTACATTGCCACCGGCGAATGCATGGACAAGGCCGGCGCCTACGGTATACAGGGCTATGGCAGCCTACTGGTGCAAGAGATTCAGGGCGATTACTTCAATGTGGTTGGCTTGCCTGTAAGCCGATTGTACCGGGCGTTGAATGATTTTGAGCAAAAGTGACAAAAAAAGGCCGCTGTTTTTTGGTAGAATATACAAGAAAACTCTTGCAACACCGGCTTTAGAATGGTAAAATATACGAACAGGACAAATTTTGTCTAATTTTCACGGTTATCCTTTGGAAGGAGTATGGTTATGGCCGCAGATTTACATTGTCATACAAAACTCAGCGACGGTTCTGTGGGGATCGAGGATCTAATCGTCATTGCCCAAAAAAGCGGCATTGACACCATCGCCATTACTGACCATGACTGCCTTGCAGGTACCGTACGCGGCAAAGTGATCGGCAAACGCTATGGGGTGAATGTGATCCCCGGCGTGGAAATCAGTGCCATTGATAATGAGGCCGGCAAAAAGGTGCACATTCTCTGCTATCTGGCAGATGCACCGGATCGGCTGGAAGGGCTGTGCAAGCGCACCTCCATCGCCCGCAAACGGGCCGGGCAGATTATGATGCTCAAGGTGGCCGGGCGCTTCCCCATTACCTCAGATTTTATTATTTCTCACGCTTCCGGCTCCACCAACCTATACAAGCAGCATATTATGCACGCCTTGATGGACGCCGGTTACACCAATGAGATCTTCGGCGATCTGTTCCATGCGCTGTTCAGCCGGGAGAGCGAGACCAACGTGCTGGCTCCCACCAAGTACCCCTCCATTGAGGAAGTGCTGGAGGAAGTGCACGGTGCAGGCGGTATTGCCGTACTGGCGCATCCGGCGTTCTATGACAACTTTGACGAGATTGAAAAATACATTGACCTGGGACTGGACGGCATTGAGGTGTGGCACCCCTCTGCAACGGAGGACGATGTGCACCGGTTGACAGAAATTTGCAAGGCGCATGACTTGCTGATGACCGGCGGCTCAGACTTTCACGGCATTTACGGTGCCAAGACCGTAACCTTGGGCACCTGCACCACCCCGCAAGAGTGGGTGGATAAATTGCTGGGCTACAAGGCCAAGAAGAAGCGCGCCCAGCGGCGAGCAGAAAAAGAAGCTGCCGCCCGTGCCGCTGCCCAAACGCAAGAATAAAAATATGCACTGCATACACAACGGACCGATCCTTTGTCGGTCCGTTCTTTTTGTTTCTTTGTTAATTCCCGGTTAAATTTTGCAAAAAAGTGCATACAATGCCGCCAAAATGTGATATAGTATTGAGGATATTACAAATCAGGAGGACAATTTATGATCCGAACAATGATCAACGGCTTTTGTATGGCGCTGGCGGATAGCGTGCCCGGCGTGTCCGGTGGCACCATTGCGCTGATTCTGGGATTTTATGACAAGTTCATCGGCTCTATCAACCAGGTATTCTATGGCAAGAAGGAAGAGAAAAAAGAAGGTCTGATCTATCTCATTAAACTGCTGCTGGGCTGGGCTTTGGGTATGATTTTGGCGGTATTGGTTCTTACCAAATTCTTTGAGACCAATATTTATGCCGTGTCGTCCCTGTTCCTGGGCTTCATTTTCCCCTCTATCTTTATCATTGCAAAGGAAGAGTACGCCTGTATCCAAAAGAAGTGGCAATACACGCCCTTTGTTATTCTTGGCATTGCCATTGTGGCGGCGCTGACTTATATGAATTCTAAGGTGCAGGTGGTGGATGTGGATCTGACGCACTTCTCCGTACCCACGGCGCTGTATTTGTTCCTGGCCGGCGCGGTTGCCATTACCGCAATGTTCCTGCCCGGCATTTCCGGCTCCACTGTGCTGCTGATCTTCGGCGTGTATCTGCCGGTGATCAGTGGGGTCAAAGAGTTGTTGCATCTGCACTTTGGGGTGCTGCCCATGATCATCGTCTTTGGCGTGGGCGTTATCTGCGGTGCGCTGGTATCCGTTAAGGGGATCCAAAAGAGTTTGGAAAAGTATCGTGGTCAAATGGTGATGCTGATTTTAGGCATGCTCATTGGCTCTCTGTACGCCATTGTCAGCGGTCCGGTAACAGTGGATAAAGCCAATGCGATCCTCAATAAAGACAATTTCAGCATTGTCTTCTTCTTGATCGGTCTGGCGCTGATTGTCCTACTGCAAGTGGTAAAGACCAAGCTGGAGAAGAAACAGGAGAAAAAAGATTAACCGTTTAATCCCTCCACCACCTACGGTGGTCCCCCACCGAACCGGTGC
>ENA-OPXM01000773-OPXM01000773.1-human-gut-metagenome-genome-assembly--contig:-NODE-773-length-17257-cov-4.069352_pt1 | contig 17257 bp, 39 predicted proteins | sample MGYA00241707_ERZ502035 | MGnify/ENA primary metagenome ERZ502035 (study PRJEB25962, sample SAMEA2043051) | human gut metagenome | biome: human gut; feature: human-associated habitat; material: faeces... | reverse complement strand
AGTAATAAAATGCAGGCCTACCGCCAGTATTGCACCCTGCGCATCCAAGAAGAATGTAGCAAGGCAGGTTTCTTCAAGGAGAAAACGCCGCTTCGTGCCGATTTATACTGCTTCCTGTCCGTGCCTGCGTCCAGAACAAAGAAGTTCCGGGAGCTAGTCGACCAGCGCGCAGCTTACCCCATAGTTAAGCCCGACAACGATAACCTGTACAAGGCCATCACAGATAGCGCAGAAGGCGTAGCGTTTGCTAATGATAGCCAAATCATCAGCACTACCATTCACAAGCGCTATACAAACGATAATCCGTTTTCTGTCCTTGTTCTTTCAGTCGTCGAAAATGACGAAGATAGTATTATATGGGACGTGTACGACAAGTTCAAGCGGCATAAAAACGTGCTCGACTGACGGGCAATGTTTCACGTGAAACAAAAAAAAGCACTGTGAGGATTTCTCACAGTGCTTTTTCTATTAGCTTCTTACTTTATACCGGGAAACGTAGCCATTCAAGTTCTCTGGCGGTACTCCCACTTTGGCGGCAACATCTTTATAAATCATGCCTGCCCGAATAAGATTAAATATTTCATCGTGCAGCTCCCGCCAAGGGTATATAATACGCATTTTAAAAGGCTTATACTCTGGATTTTTTTCAAGCTCCCTGAATTCGTTGTAATTTCTTTCATTGTCCTGCTCAACGGCTGCGCTCGTCTGTATTGTCGGCGGGGGGGTTACTTCTGCCGCCTGCTGTGGCTTTATACAGTCCGCGGGAATGTAGTGCGCACCAAAAATGCACTCTGACAGGCCCAGAAACGGGCAGAAAACTACTCCATCATGTCTATGTAATCTAAAACAGTCTAAACAATTCCGCAATTTATAACGTTCCTTTCAAGGCCATATAGTCGCTATCGTATTTGAGTATGCGCCCGCGATAGCTGTTTTTTATCGGTGCTTCGGCTATAGCTCTGGCGATACGTTCGCTGTAGCCGGGGTTAAGGTCATATGTCCCGGCAGTATATGTATAAGCCGCAATCCATGCGCCACAAGTGTTGAAACTAAATTTAGGTTTTTTATAGCAATATGGCATATCCGGAAGCATGGCTTCTACATCCCTATAATTCCAATCAATCGGGCAATTACTGCATGAATCCGTGGCGGCACAGGCGAAGCAGTAACTTTCAGCCACCGGCACTATGCCGCCATTAATCGCCCATTCTGGCCAGTCCTTTTTATGCTTCCGTCCGTTCGTGTCCGCGAGCCAGTTCCACAGCCGCCTGTGCAGGTATCTATAGAATACGCCACGTGTTTTTCCGTCACGAATGCCGTTTAATTCAGCATATATCATTTTGCGCCTGTCCATAGCCTACGCTCCCATTTATCATAGTCGTCCCAGTAGTTTCCGATGATTATCATATCGTCAATTTCTTTGCGCGGGAGCGGCAGCCAGACGCACTTTTGCCGCCGCTTTGAAAACGCCTTCAAATAAATCTACCTCAATGCGGAACAAGCATGTTTCCCCTTCGATGTTTTGGGTTATATAGTCTCCGACAAACAGCGGAATGCGCGCAGAATTTAAGTTCTTTGCATAGACGCCTGTATATCTTTGGACTGTCAGCGGGTCTACTTCTGTGGCATATTCGCCGAAGTATATACCCATTGTCCCGGTCGGACTGCCGAAGGGTATTGCTCCCCGCTTTTTCCAGTTTTCGTGGTTTACAATATACAGTTTTTTGCCAAACTGCACCAGCTGGCCATAGATAAGAGTTGTCTCGTCCGTTATATCTTTTGGCATGGCGCGACGAAACAAATCTGTCCGCTCCATGTATTTTAAATACTCAATGTCTTTTTCGCTTATCTCCATACGTTCCCCTTCTTCCATATTTTTTAATCGCGTCTGTTAAAAACCGCTCTACTTCTGCGGCGGCAGGCAGACAGCTTATCCCGGCAACAATTTTCATGTTCTTATTCCACACAGTGACGTCCCACGGCGTCCACGGACTAAAACGCTCGATAGGCCTATAGTAAACTACTGCCATAATCTCGCCAAGGTCAAGGAATGCCTGTATAAAAAAACGTGCGTTTACAAATTCATTTATGGCGCCGTTCATCAGCTCCGGTTCACCTACCATATATTTTCTGTACTTTCCCAAGGCATTATCTATATCGCGCTTATAAATGCAGATATGCCTTTCTGTAAGGAACGTAAGCATTTTAACGCCCCCTGACTTTATAGTAAAGCACAGCAGCGGCTATGCTTACGATTACAGATACGCCCCATAAGATAAAAGGTTCTGCCGCCATGTTATCCACCTTTCTTTACCACGTTACCCTTGACGTCTAAAATCTGATATCGTTTCGCTTTAAGCCTGCTGACAATCAGCATTGCTTCTTTCATACTTTCAAAATGTTCTATCATGCCGTCGCGGCGCGACAAGGCGAACGTCGGGCGGTTATCTTCTTCGATGAAACAAAAGTATCCTTTGCGGGGAATGTATAATACATAGCGTTCCCGCTTCTGCCCGACGGCTTTAGATTGCTGGCCACCGTTTTTTGCGGCGTCCATGCGACCATTGACATCAAATCTGGCCAGCAATACGCACGTAACGAGTGCCGCCAGTGCGGATAATATCACAGATACTATAACTGTTGTCACACCATCCATGACAGGCCCTCTATTCCGTCGCTATAGAATTTGTAGTATACCGGGTTTTCTTCGTTATCCGCTTTTTCGTTCTGGTAGTTTAAAATCTCCTTAACTTTGCGGACCGCCAAAGAAAAGAACTCATTATTCAATATCAGTTGACCGTCGATATTCTGGCATTTTTTACACAAAATGTTATCCAGCTCATTAATAAGCCATGTTTCATCTGGATTGGTGCTTAAAATGCCAACTTTGACCTTTTCGCCGCCAACGTAAAACTCTTTCTTATAGACGTTAGTCATAACTCGCTTTTTGCCCCCTTCGTAGAAATATACTGTTGTTTTTCGCGTCATAACTCACACCCTTTCTATGCTTTTATTATACACCCCCCTCTGCATATTGTCAACAGTTTTATTTCGGCTTTTACATAAAAAATCCCCGGAAGTCCGGGGATTTAGATTATTCGCGTTCTGTGCACTCTTGGCAGTTTTTCATGGCTTCTTCTGCTACGTCTTCCGGGATAACAGGCATTTCGGCTGCTTGTTCCGGAGCCTGTTCATCCGGCATATCTACAATCATGGTAGCGATTTTATAATTGACTTTGGCCAGTGCGTCACGTTCTACGGCTGACAAGATAGCTTTGTCCAGCATATCACGCGCTTTGATTAATTCCTCTGCCGTTATCCGGTCGGGTTTGGTAAGGATAGTTACCGCCGAATTCATGCAGGCATTTACGGACCATTCAGCCAAGCTTTGAGCTTTAAGGCTTTCTTTTTGTGTAGTCTGGTAGTTTTCTATTGATAATGCTTTCATTTTCATTCTCCCTTTTGATTTTATTTACAGGCCGCCATAATAACGGCCGCCGTGGCCACGCCAATAGCAATATTTCTTTCAGTTTTTAGCCGCCGCTGCTGCTTCTTCATTTCGGCGTTGTACTTCTGCAAGGATTCGTTTGCCTTGTTCAATAAGCTGGCTGTCTCTTTCTGCTGCTCCCACGCCTTCTGCTGCTCCTGCTTGGACGCTTCCAATTCGGATTTTAAGCTCGCTGATTCCTTCTGCAATGCCTGCCCTATGCCGTTCAGCTCGTTCGATAGCGCCAACAGCTCGTTGTAACGTTTCTGCGATAGCTGATTGCTGCTGCTCAATTCGCTGAATATCTGCTGTAAGCTCGTCAATTCTTCCTGCGTTATCGTTATCACCTGCGCGCCAGCCGGTGACGTAGGCGCCGACGCAGAAGCCGACAACGGCAACGAGCAGATAAGGCAAAGCAGAATACAGATAGTCCTTAAAGCCTTTTTTATCCACACTATCCACAAGTTATACACACCCTTCTTTTCCGTCATCACGGTTGCAAAAGGTTATATACGTCCGGGTTGTTGTAGGTGTGCCAGATAGCTTTGCCGCGGATAACGTCGCCACCGGGCTTCGTGTATTCGTCCGCCCCAAGGTCTACCAGCTTTATCAGGTCCCAACGCATATCAGGGTCGCCACTGTACAGGCCGTACCCGTCCAGTTCGGCCCATTCGCTATGCGTCCGGAAGGTGTTCGCAGTCACGCCGAACGGGGCCATTTTGGGCGCGCATTTGGTAATAACGGCAACGATTTTTGCCATAGCGTCAATCTGCGCGAACGTTGGCGGCACACTGCCGAAATTGACGCTGCCGTCTTGATAAATGATAGCGTCCAGACAGCAGCACATTGATACCCCTATATTCCCGGTATTCCGGCCATAGGTATGCGCAAGTACGCTGTCTAATGTAACGCCATTCGGCATTAATATTTCGCCGTCATCGTTTATCAGTAGGTGATAATCATTAAAATACTGTTTGTATCTGCCAGCTGTCCAGTGACCAGTTATGGTATGCGCTGAACACGCTCTGGCTTCTGCTGCTATGTCTGTCAGCGTCACCAACTTGCAATCTTCACGGCTTATCTGCATGTCAATTCCCCCTTTTTGGAAACACTCTATCCAACATATAGTCAAGCATGCGCTTGACTGCGTTAGCTATGCTGCTATAGCCTAGCTCAACTAGATTCTCGTTGATACTGGTCATTTCGACCATAAAAATAACCATTGACACGCTACCCGGCAGAATGTCGGAAGCGACTAGATTTATACCCAATGCATGTATGGGCGGTATGACTTTGGCGGCATAAAAGGCTGTGATGATTGTTGCATTGTAAAGTAGCATTTTTTCAAGTATGCGGCTAAAGCCCCGGCTTTCTAGGTAGCCTTTCTGCCATGTTTCACTTTTAAAAAAGTAACAAATAGCTTTTCGCAGGCTGATGTTTTCTAGCGGGTCTTCCGGCTGGTACGTGTCATGGATATATTTTTTACTTAAGTACACCCATTTAAGTTCGGTGTCAAATACTATCATCAGCTGCGCTAATATAACAACGCCCCAAAAGTTCGGCCCGAAAATCTCATTTCCAAAAATCCATATCACTACGGCATATGACCATATATCGACCTTGAAAAATCTATCTAAAACATACCTTATATTATTCCACGTTTCAGCCATGTTAAAGCCCCCTACGATTCTTTTTATTTATTATATCGTAGAGAGCTGTGCAAAAACAATTCGCAGAGGACTAGCGAATGCAATTTACCTTGACCGCGAATGCCACCTGCATTTATTACACTTTAATTCAAAAATAGGCGGGTAACATGTATACATAACTCTTTCTACGTCCTTACTTTCACAAGCTGGACAACAATCAAGTCTAGTAGCAGCGTCCATACATGCCAGCGAAAATTTACTTTTATGCTCTTTGTCGGCGTTAAGTAACGCTGTTATGACTTTGGCTGTTCGCTTACTATCCAGCTTTAATATGGGCTTTTTCCCCGGGTCATTCTCGTCGTAAATAGCAAAACATATTGTACCTTCTGTAACAATTCTTTCTTCATTAAACACTTAATCACCTTCATTCTGTAACTGTTTAGCGATTTTTCCTGAAAGCTTTTTCAGGCATGGTTTACACAGGTATATCTGATTGCTTTTATAAGTGCTCGGAATAAATAGCGCTCCCAGAGAAATGCGGCAATATACTTCATATGCTGCCTTTTTCTTATTGCAGCAATCACATAAGCCTGCTGCCTTAACCTTCCTGACATTAATCATTTCTCGCTAGTTTTCGCGTTCCATTTTTTTACGAGTTCTAGTATCCCGTCTTGTATGCTTCCATATAAAACCTTGCCACAGTTTTCGCATTTAATGAAAAAACTCTTGTCAACTTTAAGTCGTGGCTTTTTGTTCCCACACTCTTGACAGACATTTAGCTTGATATTTAAGGTCCCGGTATTTCTCTTTCTTCTGGTTCTGCCGGTCCTGTTGGTAGTAGTCATTTTTATTCCCCTTTCTTGCAGCAAGGCAGGCCGCACAAGCGGCCTGCTATACACTTCCCTAATTAGTTATATAAATTTTTCTTGCTGCCTGCGTCGTTTCGTTCGGCCTTTAAAGCCTTCAATAGTTCTATCATATCGTCTTCTAGCTCTGTGGACAGTTCTTTGCCAGATTGTATGCTTTCAATTAATTTATCCACAAGCTTCATAAGCTCCACGTTTTCTTTATGGTGTTTTAGCAATATCTTGCCAAGCTGTTCGATATAGTTTTCAATTCTTGCTTGAGACATAGCCAGAATTTTCAAGCTACAGTTGTTATATATACTGTAGCTTTCTTCTGTAACATCATCGCTGGTAAAGAGATGTAGTACAAAATGTGCGCCTTCGGGCTTTAAAAATTCTTCAAGCTCTTTAAGCTTATTGATTATCGCTTCCCGTCTGGTCTCATTAATGCTCATTTTTTAAAACCTCTTTTACTAGTACTTTTAAAAAACTCTTACCCGCATTTTCGGGGGGGATATCTTCGTCTAAATCACAAAAAACCCTTTCATTAGCTATCGTTCTTTTAATTGCTTCTGTATAAATCATCTCTGGTTTAATGCCAAAGCCTTCCTGTGCCGTCTGCACTAAATGAACAACGCTATTAACACACCTGTTGAGACTTACCCGGTTAGCCATGACTAAATTGCCACTTGCTTCTTCTGTGTCCAAACTTTCAACTTGTGCCAGTGCAATAATGTTGACCCCATATTTTTTCTCTAAATTTAAAATTTCGTCGTTTAAGTTTGAAGCTTCTTCATTTAGATTTTCTCTTGTAATAATCATAACTACACCTCTTTCAATTTTTAAATGTAACCTTTGTCATCCAACGCTTGAATAACTATGTCTGAATTGTATTCTTTAAGCTTTTTCTTGGCCCAGTACATATCAATAAGCCACCAGAACAGGAAGCCGCCGCCAGTTAGCAACATTGCAGCGCCGCCTACATAGTCCTTAATATAAAACCGGTGGAAGCCGCCAACTCCAAAAGTTGCCCAAAGATGTTTCATCTTACTATAGCTCCTGATTTTACGGCTGCAACGCCGGAAGATGATTTCCCGCTGCTCCGGCGTAAGCTTTTCCAAAGCATTTATACAAAGGTCGTCTAAAGCGTTTTCATAGTCTCCAAACTTGCCAAGCCGATGTTGCGGCTTCACTTCTTGGAGCGGTGGAAGTTTAACGCCACCATAGCCCAATGTCTCTCTTAAATTATCCAATACCTTCATTCCCTGACCCCCTAACTAATCACTCAAAAGCGTAACCGTTTTTTTCTAAAAGCGAATATCCTTCATCTGTCTTACTGGCGCACAACTTGCCGTTGAGGTCTTTTGGAACGTCACCGATTATTTTTTGCGCTCGTAGAAGCGAATATCCTACACTTTTGTCACGCTCTTTAAAAAACTTTTTCGCTAATGCTCTGGCTTCACTGTAGTTGTAAGCGAATGTTACTACACTTTCTAGGTCTTCACGGTTGGCCACGCTCACGCAGTAAGCGTTTACGTAGTCATACTGTTTTATCATTGGCAACTAAATCACCTCACAATCATACCTGAACGCCATATATCGCGCTCAACAATGGCTTCTGCCAATGCCCCGCCGTAGCTCCACCCAAAGGAGATAACAGCTGCGGCTGCTGCCAGCATGACGATAGCCAGACAAGCTAACAAAAACATCTCTTTTTTCTTCATTCAATCCACCTTACTAATAAATATACAAGCCATATTCCATACAGGATAAATATAGCAGCCGCTATATCACAGCTTAATATTTTTCGTACCTTCTGTATTATTATTCTTTTGTTGGGTCTCGTCTATTGTTCCCCCCTTTCTTTGTCTATATTATATACCCCCCTATATACATTGTCAACACTTTTATTTTAAATTTTTCTCCCTGTCGATATATTCACTATAGCCCGGCTCGTCTTCCAGCCCCTCGAAAAACTCTGAAACGGTCATTCCTAAGCCACTGGCAACTTTAGCGATATTTTTCATCGACAATGTTTCCGTTCTGCCTACTTCAAACTTGGACAGTGTGCCATATCTTACACCCGAACGCCGGGCAAGTTCAGCAGGCCAGATACCTTTTTTGCTGTATTCGCTGTAAATTTTCTTAATAATGAAGCGATTAAGCGGTGTCGCTGCTTCCAGCTTCTTTAGTAGCAGCTTTCTGCCTGCTGTCCATTTGGGCAGGACTTTGAAAGTATCTTCGTATTTTCTTTCTTGATTCATTTTTGCACTCTCCTTGCGTGTATCTACATAAGTATATATTAATACACTATAGTACACTTGTCCATAGGCTTTGATGGTTTTGGGATAGCCTTCGTTTGAGCTGGCAGGCATAGAAACCCCTTACCACGAAAAAGACAAAAGTATATATATCTTAATCGCGTAAGAAAAGGGGTTTTCTATAAAGTAAAGACAGGTTAGCCCCCGCCGTCGCTGTATAGTTCTTGGCAAATACCGCACTTCAACACTTCTCTACGTCCTAGCTCCGTGCTTTTCCCCCGTGCTTTCGCACCCGTAGCCGCCAGCCGTGCATTTTATAGGGTATGGCTCCCTAACCGCTGCACACGGTACCACGATAGGCCTTTGCCGTCTCGCCTGTATAGGCCCTTTATCATAACCTATACAGCACATGTACTTATATCTGCGCTCATACATGCGGGGCAATGATTTTATATACTCGGCACATTGCAGGACCAACAGTTTTTTATACTAGGTCTGTGTTCGCCTAGTCGCTACTTTAGCAGTTTCTGTTATTTAGTTTTAGATAAAGTCGCCATTCGCTTTTAGATAATAGTTGACATTGTATGTCGATATTGATAGAATAGTTACAGAAGCTTAAACCGGCCTTGTTTTAGGCAAAACTAAAGTAGGCTCCATGATTCAGATTTTTTAAAATCGAGTTCATGTAGTTGTAGAAGTCATAAACCGGTATACACTGGCCTTATGAAGTCACAGTTTGAAGTTTTAAACGGTTTGAAGTTTTAAATTACCTTCACTAAGTATTTAAAACGGCTTCTATTTTTTTATGCCTTTTTCCATTGTACCCGCCGCCGCTGGATACGTCAATCTTAAATTTTGACCAATAGCTTCCCCCCCAGCTCCTGAAAGCTAGGTTTTGCGCTGTTTTTCGCGGTTTTTCTCACCTGAAAAAATTTGTGTTGACACTTATGTAGTTTGGGTTTAAAATTTACTTGTGCAAACTCCTAAAACTATATCTTTTCTCAAAGTCTGCGCTTTGATACAGGGACCCAGAACAGGGGTAGTATAAAGCGGTGTTCCAGACGGGGAAAGCGCCATCTCTGGTTCGTACTCGGAGAATGGCGCTTTTCTTTTTATGTGTTATATTAATAACGGTAGCTAACTTGTCTGCCTCTCTCCCTTCATTTTTTCATTCTTCCTCCGGTATGACCTCGGCTGCTTGTCGGTCGGGGTTATATTTTAAATTTATTTTATGCCCCCTCTTGATTATTTGGTATTAAAGTTGTATAATCATATCAAAGGCAGGTGAATAACTTGAATAAAGTAAGTAAAAAATGGATATGGATAGGCTTGCTGTGCGTGGCCTATGATAGTTTTATCGCTCGGCCGTTCTGGCGTGTGATTGACACTTTGGCTGATGTATTGTTTTTTATATTAAATCCAAGGCGTGTATATGAACCTGAATTCTGGCTGTTTGTATTGATTCTAGTGTTGGGGGTGTTCTGATGTTAGTATGTCTTCGGCACATGGATAAAAACAAAAAGCCTTATGGACCTAATGAAGTCTACGTTGTCAGCTCGCTCCAGAAGTTTGTTGCGCTTGTGATGAACGAAAAGATAGGCTGCACCTTCCGCCAGCTGTGTGAAGAATACGGCATAGCGGGGCAGGATTCCCCGCCGCCAGATGTTTACGCAATGGCGATTAAAGAAGCTTACTATCATCACGGTATTGAACTCAAGATATCAAACAAAGGGTAAAAGGGTAGGTGATTATTTTGACTGATGAAATCAAGTTTCCGCTGTTGAAAGCCAGCGATATAGATGTACGTATCGACGACTTGCGGGAGATAAACTATAACAACAGCTCGTATGTTAAATGTCGGCTGCTGCTTTATAAAAACGCCCGTGTTGATATGAAGTACCTTGACGCAATGTTCGGGCCGATGAACTGGCAGCGTAAACACACGCTGATAAACAATGAGCTTTTCTGTTCGATTGAGGTATGGGACCACGACAAAAAATGTTGGGTCTGCAAAGAAGACGTAGGTGTAGCGTCCAACTATCAGGCAGAAAAAGGCCGTGCATCTGACTGCTTTAAAAGGGCCGCTGTAAATTGGGGTTCTGGTCGCGAACTTTATACAGCGCCGAATATCACATTTAACTTGGCCAAGAACGAAGCGTCTATAGACGGTAAAAAAATCAAAATCGCTTTTGGGGTAAGCTTCCACGTTGGGCATATCGCCTATAACGATGATAGAGAGATTACAGAACTGGTTATTTTGGACGCCAACGGCTACGGCCGTTTCTTCTATCCGGCCAGTTTAAAAGCGTCTTATCTCCAGCAGCACCCGGAAGCCGCGCAGGCACCCGTACAATATACTCAAAAACCTACACAGAACGCACAGGGCGCTTCTAGGAGCGCTCAACCGTCCCAGCAAGGGCAATCACAAGCGCGGCAGGTTACGCAGCCTTCTAATGGCAATTCTGGCGCTGTAAATGTCAGAAGCGCGCCTAGTCCGTATATGTGCTTAAATTGTGGCGTCGAGATATCGCAAACTGTGCGCAGGATATCCGTAGAAAAGACAGGTAAGGCGCTTTGCATGTCTTGCCGGAATAAAGCATTATCGAATAAATAAGGAGTGATTTAAGTGTTTATAGCAGGTTGTGTCTGCGAAAACTGCGGTAAATTATTAAAAACGAAATTTACTACCATGGGAAAACTGATAGCCTTTGCCCGTGATTCTGGCTGGTCGGTTTCTAATCACCGCCAAGGACCGGACGGGAAGCGAATGTATACATACTGTGATGACTGCCGCCAACCGGGTATAGGTCGGCCATTGGGTCGGAAGAAATAAAGAAATAATAAAACCCCTCGAATTCGAGGGGTTTTATTTATGCCGTTTTCATTTGACTTCTGCCTTTATATTAATTCGGTTACGCAGAAAGGATAGCACGTTTTCCTGTAACCAGTAGTACCGTGTACCCCTGCTGCTATATAGTACCTTGTGCGGCACATCTTCCCGAAGGTCTTTTTGTAGCTCCTTATAACGCTTTCTAAAGTGTTTAACGGTTATATCAGGCTCGAACGTATTAAGAAAGTGTCTAATCAATCGCCCGGCCAGTACGCCAGATATAAAGTCCATTCTTTGAAGCTCTTTCCGGCGTTGTATCTGTTCTTTATAATCATAGTTACGCAAGCTTACCACTCTCCCCAGATAGATTCTATCCGCTTATTCTCCCGGTCCTGATAGTCTAAGTATTCTTCCAGCAAGTCCCTGTCACTACAAGCTTTCATTTCTGTGCGCAGCTTTTTCATTGCGCTTTGACCGGGGGGGCTTTCAACGCCATAGACGCGCGTCACGGATTGCGCTAGCAAATAGGCGTCGTAGGTTTTTTCAAATAGTTTGGCTTTACTTTCTGCGGTAATCATGGCGCCTCTCTCCTATTGGTTTTCAAAGTATCCCGGCTTATACTCCCGTTGCAGCCAGTGATAAAACGACAGTTCGCATGTGTGAAATGCCTCGTTGTTGGGGTTTACCATACGTTCGTTGCAAACGTCGCGTATAGGGCATTCAAAACAATCCTCTATAGTTACTAGGTTTGACAAAAATGTCCCCAGCTCTTCCGGGGACATTGTACGTATCTTGTCCAAGTTAGTCATACTACTTACCATCCTTCCCTGCGCACTCTTTGCAAAGTGCCCCTCTGGTATCAATCAGTACAACGGTATCTATATCAACCATTTTTCCACATTTATAGCATGATACGCTCCATCCGTGCGCTAAAAATGCTTCATCGGGCACTTTCCCGTTTTCCCAATATTTATCAGCCCACGGCAGCCGCTCAACTTTGACGTCTATAAAACGTTCGCCCATTATGTCTGCAAACGCTGCCTTGGCTTGTCCGGCCGTGTTTGCAAATGTAATTTCTGATTCTGCGTCGTCTCCTACGTATGCGTAAGCCTTTAGTTTCATTGTTCATCACGTCCTTTGTTCAGCCGTTGGCCGCAAAACTCACAGTAAAAAGTATCGTTATAAAAATATCCTATATCATCATCATAGCCAAGAATTGTTTTACAGTGCGGGCATACAATTTCCCCGTCCAATAACATATCAATAGTCATTGGAACGTTTAATACTCTGCTGACTGCTCCTGCGCATTTATCGCAGAAAACAAGGTATTTGGCGGCATTACTACCGTCGGCAGCCACTCGAAGCGTTTTTACATTCTCCCTCGAATGGCAAATATAACATTCTTCGTTGTGTTTAACTTTTACGTACTCAATCAATACAAACACATCCTATACTCTACTGTGTACCACTTCATACAAATGTCTTCTTTATCTGATTAATTATTTCGAGTTCGTAAAGTGACGGCGGCCGAATAGCTTTTCTCATGTTATCTCACCCCCGTACTTCCGAAGCCGCCAGCGCCCCTGTCGGTTTCGGAAAGCTCATCTACTACCACGAATTCAACATCTACGTTACGCTCAATGAGCATTTGTGCTATACGGTCGCCTGCTTTGATGTGTTGAACTGTGCACCCACAGCCACCCTCATACGAAGCATTTAATTTACTTTCATACATAGCTTTTACTTCTCCTCTGTAATCGCTATCAATAATACCGCAGCTATTCGGCTGTCTAAGGCCAGTTTTTAGGCCTGTGCTGCTTCTCGGAAATATCTTTGCATGATATCCGGGCGGAAGCTCCAACGCAAAGCCTAGTCCTATCAGTCTAGGGAAATCCTCTATATCAATATCTTCTCTTGCGTAGCAGTCGAAGGCTGCCGCGCCTGCGCTTCCTTTGGTCGGCATTTTCCCGCCCGGTAATAACTTTATTTTGACTTCCATTTTTTCATCATCCTTTCAAATTGTTTGTCATCTGATAGTCTTCATTGATTAATCAGCCTTATAACGTGGACTTTATTCAACTTCCAGTTGACAGGATTCCTAGAGAGAATGCCGCAGTTGATATCTTCACTCTGAACGAAGAATGGGCAATCTGTACAGTATTTGTATTTAGCACATTCATTCTGAATAGTTTGCAAAGCGTCTAACAGTTTTTCATAGTCAATCATTTTTCTTCCACATTTATATTAGTAATTTCATGAAGACGTTGTTCAAGGACTTCACAATCATCATCTAAATAAGCTACATTTATTGCTTTCTCAATATCTTCATTCGTAGCGTCGTCTCTGACCTTTACGGCAACAAAAAGCCTGCATTTTTCAATAATTTCTGCTGTAACTTTTTTCATCTTATACACTCTCCTTGTCATAGGGGGCTATATATCCATATCCAAGACGCTTTTTCTTTCCTCTGCGTCCATAGCAGCAGAATTCTTCGTCTTTCAGGTTGTTAAAACGTATTTCACGCCACAAATTAATTTTTTTTACCATTAGACAGTTTTTTCTGCAAAATAACATATGCAACTCCGGAAGTTACGTTCTCTATGCTCACTACTTTATAAATTGTGCTTTGCGGGCCAGCTATGCCTATTCCCTTGTTATTTATGGCGTAGCTGCCGACTTCAAACTTTTTCGTCATTGTTGTTCTCCTCGTTTAAACGTCTTTTAAAATAGTTAAGTTCTGACTGTAGCCTTGCTATCTTGTTTTTTAAAATCTGTTTGCGCGCCTCTGGAATGTCTTTTTTGTCAAATACATAAATATATTCGTCGCTGTAAGGTAGCAACCCCAAATTTACAAACGTTTGTTCACAATCTTCTATATAGTCGCCTAAATATAAATATTGGTCCGCACGAACTGCACGTTTTAGTAAATATCCGCCGCTCTCTGTCCCATCTATTTTTGATAGGTGTTGTCCAACTTTATATTTTTTGACCACTACACAAGGGATGTCATACCCTTCTAATGTAACTTTATATATGATATCGCCCGTTTTTAGCATTTCTCGGTCTCTTTCTTTAAGAAATGACGTTTCAACCAGTAACCGTTATTAAGGTTGGTAGCAATCCAGTTTAACAGGTCGTTTTCATTGTAGTACCAGCGTAAAGTACCATATACGTCTACTGGCTCGGCTAACACATAGTTTTTAGCGTTGTCCATCAAGTGTTGATAAAGCTTGTGCCAGTTATAGGCGCATAAGTCCGGAATAACTTGCATACGCTCCCAAATCCTTTTCCCGGCCATCACGCCGGAGATATAGCCCTGCTTCTTTAGCTCCTTGATTCTTTCATCTGGTGACATCGTTATATCTCCCCCTTATTTATCCCGTTCGAGAACGGCAACATAGTCACGGCCATCGTGAAAAACATTTACGATACGCCATCTGTTAAGGTCATATGTTTCGTTAATGGTTCTAATCAACTGTTCAATCCACCGGTGAGTTAAACACGTATATACTTTACCCATTCGCCTTACTCCCATCTCTACGATTCCAGCCCTTTACGGCCAGCTCAATAGCTTTGGCGATTGCTTTCAGTCGCCCCGGAATTCCGCTTGTAGCATGGTTATAATCAACATCTGTAATAGGTCCACATGCGTTGCATTTTTTGCACTTTACAAAAGCGTACACGCTTTCTGAATAGATGTAACCTTCATCCGGCTTGCTGTGAATTATCTCCCCTTCACCGTCGCAGAAAGGACACGTTTCAAGTTTTATATCTTCAATCTTCATTTTCTTCTTACTTCTTCCCAAAATTTCAGACAACGCGAAACATTTTTAATCGCTGCTTGTTCGGTTTTGTAAACGCCGATGTATTTGCACAACAAAAAGCCTTCCGCCGTTCCACTAAAAATTTTTTCTTCTATCCGACCGGTTGGGCTGACGAAGTAATAACGTTCTCCGACAGCTGGATAAAAAGGCTTTTTTTCAATGAAGTAGTTTTCCCTTAACAGGTCGATAAGCGCAGATTCTAAAAGCATAGCAGGCGGTTTATCTTTTTCGTTCATTACGACGGCTGTTAATATTCCGCCGTCAATGTCTTCTATCTTGTAACGGTCAGCAAGGCCGATTAGTACCCTATTTCCATCCATGTTTTTTATGAAAAATTCTTCGTTGACTAACAACTCGTTGTCGGCCATAAATTGATTGATATACTTGCCTATCATTTTTTCACCTCGCTTTTTACTTGCTGTTTTAAAGCTGAATACTTCTTGTTGAGCTTGGCCAGTCGATACCGTTCGGCGTTCAAGTTCTGGCAGATGTTTTTGACCAGTTCGGCCGGAAGCTCAACTTGTGCGTTCTCCCCGAAGTTTCTAACTGCTGTTTTAGCTCGGTTTATAACGTCCTGAATTATATCGCTTTTTACTTGCACGTAATCACTCCTTTCTATGTTCTATGTCTATATTATATACCCCCCTGTATACATTGTCAACACTTTTGTTTCGATTAGGCGCAAAAAAGGCCCCGAATTTCGGGGCCTTTTCTTTATTTGCTTTCTGGCCAGATGTTTGGCCAGACGATAGCTATAACGTCTTTGACCGTTTCGGCCGTTTCCACCTTGTTACGCAGCGCATAGAAGGTGTTATATGCTTCCGTCTGCTCGTTGCTGCTAATAAGCAGTACGCTTTCAAAGTCGGACTTCGACAACATCACCCATACACTGTTACCTTCTTCGTCCTTGACCCCAAAGCCCTGCTCTCCTTTTATTTGAGCTACGCTATAGGCCGAATTGAATTTATTGATATCCGCGGCGGTGCGGTCGAAGTAAAATGTCCTGTCGCCCTGCTTGTACTTCGTTGGCTTATCGCGCAGGAGCTCATAAATCCCGTACAGCTCGTTAAGCTTGATACTTTTCGCTTCTGCCAGCGACACCATTACTTCCTCGCGCGTTACGCCCAGCGCAGAAAGTTGTTCATCCGTCGGGTTGTCCGGAATGGAAACGTTGAATAAATCCGGCAAGCGGCGTATCTGATTTAACAGCTCATACTGCTTGCCCTTGTAGTAGTATACGGTTCTTGTGTACTTCATATTCTCACCTCTTATTTTAGCCGCTATATGGCAACGCTACCACGTCACAGACTTGGATACTAAAGCTATCCGTATCATCAACGATAGCGACCACGTTAATGATGTTGTTGGCATTCCTCGTCAATGCCGGAGCTACGCCCTTCGGGTAGTAAACCGTTGCACCGCTCGGGAACTTCCATGTAACAGTAGGTGCAGTTGCGCCAGTTGGAATCCAGAAAGTCAAAGTTTTACACATGTATGGCGTGCTGCCTACAGTGGCCTTGAAGTTCATCCCCGAAAAATCCATCGTAAGACTTGTTGCGTTATTTATTGCGGCGTTAATCAAATAGATGTTAGCCGCTGATTGATAACTGATAGTATTACCAGTATTCGGCGTTGAGTAGTAAGCGTTCTCGGCCGTGCCGCAGAAGTATAGGCAGTTTTCGGTGTTATCCGCACTGATAACGCCATTACCAGCGCCCCCTTGACTGCCGACGTATAAACGCCGTGCAACTCTTACGTCTGTAGAACTGGCAGGACATTGCAAAGCCCAGCCGCTAGCACCTGCGCCTAATTCAAGTCCAATATTAGATTCGCCAGTACGTAAATGCATTGCCATGCCGTCGTAATCCAATATGGTTTGGTCGGCATTTTTAATCGCAAAAGTTGAGCTCTTACCGCTATTAATCGTCACGTTGTTTGCGTCAAAGGACGCCACATGGGTAGTACCATTAAACCGGGCAACATTTACAATCTTATCGAATATAGTAACTGTATAATCGCCTGACGCGCTTCTTCTGATACCTACAGATTCTGCCATTGAGTTACTTCCTATCTGTAGTGTGTTTGGGTAGATAGTGGCTTGATTCGATGAAAACTCGGCAAGGTCTACCGCGTCCTGTTCTTCGCGAGTTTGAAGTACTACATTTCTCCCGGTTCCTGCCGTTAAATTAAGCTGGCCAGTAGATACAGCTGTTAGACTTGCACCCTGCGCGTTACTACCACTAACATAGCCTAAATTGATAGCCCCCGACGCTTCACTGCCTGCGCCACTTGCTACAGCTATGTAGTTTTTAAAGTGGGTAGAGTTGTTGAACGTGTTTACGCCAGTGAAGTTGTTATTCC
>ENA-OPXM01000770-OPXM01000770.1-human-gut-metagenome-genome-assembly--contig:-NODE-770-length-17299-cov-2.309557_pt1 | contig 17299 bp, 15 predicted proteins | sample MGYA00241707_ERZ502035 | MGnify/ENA primary metagenome ERZ502035 (study PRJEB25962, sample SAMEA2043051) | human gut metagenome | biome: human gut; feature: human-associated habitat; material: faeces... | reverse complement strand
TGGATTAAAATTGAAATGGATAGAGAAAAGAAGTGCATCCGCTGTGAACGCTTCCTTTCTCTATCTTTTTCCTTTCTTTTTAAGAATCACATTAAGTATCGACACCAGTGACCGAAAGATTCAGAGTTTTCACATTCATCTTCGGTAAGTTCCAGAATCGAGATGTAAGAACTGGTAAATTGAGGAAAGCCGAACAAGTTAGCCATATGTGCTTCTCTGGGATCGTAAAGGCCGGGAACGCCAAGCCAAAGATGATCCTTTTCTTTGATCAGGAGAAGGTGATGATAATTATGACAGCCATGCAGAAGAAAACTATTGTTGGCAAGTGGCCAGAATCTGCGCGGAAGTGTGGAAATCTCTGCGTGTGTGATTTTTCTGGCTTGAATTGAAGCGTCCTGAATTGCAGTCTCCTCAGTTGGTGTTACCTCAGTTGGTACCTCCTCAGTTGGTACCTCCTCAGTTGAAGCAGCATCAATAGAAGCGTCAGATAATGATGTTTCGGATACAGTCTCAGATACAGCGTCTTCTGTTATGAGGGATTCTTCTGAAAGGGATGGATTCTCAGGTTCAGAGGATAAACTCTCTTCTGTTGATAAAGAGCAATCAGAAAAAGAATAAAAATCCGGCAGAGGTACAGCGGAGGCAATCCAATGCTGTGATCGATTCTGGGTGATGGAGAAAATAATGAACCCATCAATGTGTTTAAGAGTTCTTTTATGTGGAAAACGTTCCCCGGAAATGACCAGTTGTGTGGATAAGTTCTGACCAGAGCACTGAAGAAGTGCAACCGGAGAACCTGTAAGTGTTTGATTTTCGAGAATAAATGCATAGACTTCCAACTGTTCTCCAGGGACAATCGGAAGATTTTTAACATGAAGTGTTAAGAGATAAGAATAATTATGTGATGAAATTTGTAGAAAACCAAGATTTCTGCGGCGGCAGCAGGATTCGTACTCATATAAATAATAACTTCCCGGATTCATAGCAAGCCCCTGAAAAGAATTTTCTATATAGTTTATTCAGAATGAAAAGGAATATTAATGCTATTTTTATACAATAACCGAAAGGAAACAAAATGAGGATGACAACGGATGAAAAATATATGCGTGCGGCCTTAAAACAGGCAGAGAAAGCGTATAATCTGGGAGAAACCCCGATTGGTTGCGTGATCGTTCATGAAGATAAGATTATTGCACGCGGTTATAACCGACGGAATACAGACAAGAATCCACTGGCACATGCTGAGGTCGCAGCAATCAAGAAAGCAAGCAAAAAGCTTGGTGACTGGCGTCTGGAAGAATGTACATTGTATGTGACATTAGAGCCATGTCAGATGTGTGCAGGTGCAATTGTCCAGTCCCGTATACCAAGAGTGGTTGTCGGGTGTATGAATCCGAAAGCAGGATGTACAGGTTCCATTCTGAATCTACTGGATATCCAGGCGTTTAACCATCAGGCAGATCTTACAACAGGTGTATTGGAAGAAGAATGCAGCCAGTTGATGAAGCAGTTTTTCAGAGAACTCAGGGAAGCCAGGAAGATGAGGAAAAAAGCAGAAGCACAGAGTCTGTAATACAGAGGTATAAAATCATGTGAAATCTTGTGCAAAAGAAAGAGCAGCATACTTGACAAGCATTCATTTATCATGTAAAATAATAATCCGTGCAGCCGGGGTGGTAGCGGTACCTTGAACCTGCAATCCGCTATAGCAGGGGTGATATTGCGCAGAGGGCGACAGTCTGCAGGGCTGCCCCCGGAAAGTGACGTTGACGTCTGGGTCTCACGCGACGGGACTCTGTGAACCGTGTCAGGTCGGGAACGGAGCAGCACTAAGGAGACTCTCCTGTGTGCCGTGAGGGTGCCTGGTTCGAGCTAACTGTAGAGGTAACGTCTGTTGGTAAGCATACAAAGCTGACCGCACGGTTTTAATAATTCGATTTTTATATTCACATAATAGAAAGCGTCATAATAATGAAGATTGTTATATATCTTTATTGCTATGACGCTTTTTTATTCAAGAATGCCTCCGCATTCTTGCTGAGAGATTTGTGTTATACAATGCATAGCATACTTTTACATGTTACTAGTTATTATCTCTTTAGGAAATCAGGCAGGAATCCTCGTTCACTTAATCGCCGAGTACTTTACTGATTATTCGTTTCAAACTTACAATTTTATAAAAGAAGCACAAAGCCAGTCTCGCAACCAGCTTTGTGCTACATTTTAATTCTAATTATCAGTCTGATTTTCTTCCTGTATCAGCTTTCGCTTTTTCTTTTTTTCTTTTTGAATTTCTCTTAATTTTCTAAAAAATGCTGAGAGCATTTCCGAGCATTCTTCTTGAAGAACGCCTCTTTCTACCTCTGCCTGGTGATTAAATTCCTGCATTTCAAGAAGATTAAGTATTGAGCCGCCACAACCAGCTTTCGCATTCATGCTGCCAATAACGACTCTCGTCACTCTCGCCTGCACAATTGCTCCGGCACACATCTGGCAAGGCTCCAAAGTGATGTACATCGTACAGTCTTCCAATCGCCAGTCTCCAAGCTTTTTACATGCTTTTTTCATCGCAAGAAGTTCTGCATGTGCAAGCACAGTCTTATCCTTATTCCGCTTATTATATCCTCTGGCAATTATTTTTCCATCATGAACAATAACACAGCCAATTGGCACATCACCAATCGCCTCTGCTTTTTTTGCCTGCTTAATTGCCTCTTTCATAAATTTTTCGTCTTCTGTATATTTTCTCATAAAATATTCTCCCATTTATGAAACTCATAGTCCCGTAAAATAGCGACGTACTTATTTCAATATTTTGTGATATCCTCCTGCCTACAGATGGGAGCTTCCCTTCCCCCAATAAAATCACCATAATCACATCAAAAAATACATTTGCAATAATCTGCCAAACTGTCGATTTATATTCCGTCTCTCAGCAGATACAACCAGTATCCAAAACTTCCAGTTTTCATACGATTCTCTGTAAGTGATAAAAATACTGGAAACTGATAAATTTCTGCCATATATTTTTCCCGATTCTCATAAATTCCCGGCACACCGATACAGTAGCGTTCTTCTCCTGCGTACCTTACTTTTCCTGCCAGAATATGATGATATCTCCCATATCCTTTCAAAAGGAACTGATTGCTTTTAAGTACGCTGGCTTCTTCCCCAAACTGTGCCAAATCCGCGGTTGAAATCCTGCATCCTTCATAAAAAGCGGTATTAAAAATATTGTCCACAGAAGGGTTCTTTTTCATTGCATTTATCCACATTTTTTCAAAATTATCAACAACAGAAGTGGCTTCTGGCTCAGTTTCTGCTTCTATTTTTATTTGGGGTTCTATTTCGGAGTCAATCTTCAACTCTGTTTTTGATTCCATTTCAGCATCAGTCTTTAACTCTGTTTTTGATTCTAGTTCAGAATCTGTCTTCAACTCTGATTTTGATTCTATTTCAGAATCTGTCTTTAACTCTGATTTTAGTTCTAGTTCAGATTTATTTTTTGATTCAATACCATCTTCTGAAAATTCTTTTATTTTAACACTTTCTTCTATATTTGTATTATTGCTATGTGCTATATCATTTTCTGAATCAGGCAAGTTTTCCTCTGATTTTATGTTCTCTATCTTATTCTCAGCTCTCTTTTGAAAATCCTTTTCCTCAAAACTCTCTGTGTTTATCTGACCTTTTTTTTCTAAAATATTTTCCTCTGATTCTTGTTGCTCCTGTAACATTTCATCAGTAATATTTCTTGTTGATACTTTTTGTTTTTCTGACATCTTATCTGGAAGAATCTTTTCTGTCTCTGTCTGTTTTTCTGATATTTTACCAGCAATATCTTTTCCAGATTTATTTTCCTGCATTTGAGATTTATCTTTTGCAGAATTCACAATCTTATGCCACCGAAGAGGCTCCAAAGTTTCTGTCGGAATTTCCTCTCCAATCCATACACTTCCGTAATAAAAAGCATCCTGATAATAAAGTAATACTCCCGACTGTCCTTTTATCCGAAAACCAGCCGGAAGCATAGCTGCAGGGTAGGTCAAATGTATTTCTTCCTTATGTTCTTGCGTAATGAGTGTGTCTAACTGCCAGACTTGCCAGCTCTCTCCCTGCCGCTCATAAAAACATAATTTAAGCTCCATTCCCTGCAATAAACGCTCATCGTCTATCTGAATCGTCAGTTTAAGGCTGCCTGACTTTTGTTCTGCCTTAACAAACCCGAAGCATTCCTTTTTCTCTGCCTTTTCATAACGATACAAATAAGAAAGTATCCTTTGATAATCTGCCATGATGATACTCCTTTTTTCACTAATGTATTCTACAGAATGACTTTTATGCCACCAAATATCCTGTAAAAATATACCGCAAATTGGGACGTGCAGATTGCAGGAATGATTTTTCAAACACGCTCTTATCTTCCAAGAATATCCGATAACTTTGCAAACTCCTCTAAAGAAAGCTTTTCTCCACGAATTGTCGGAGTAAGCCCCATCTCTTCAAGCGCCGCTACTGTCTTTTCCTTTGGAATACGAAGTTCGCTTGAATTATAAAGTCCGTTCTGCAGCGTTTTTCTTCTCTGATTAAAAGAAGCACGAATAATCTTAAACATAAATGCGGAATCATTTACCTTAACTGGTTTTTCCTGATAACGAGTTAAACGGATAACTGCAGAACCAACCGCAGGTCTTGGAATAAAGCAGTTTGGCGGTACATTTGCCACGATATATGGTTCTGCATAATACTGTACTGCTAAAGAAAGAGCACCATAATCCTTTGTTCCCGGGCCTACCTGCATACGGTCAGCGACTTCTTTCTGCACCATAACTGTAATAGAGTCCAGTGGTACTTCACTCTCAAATAACCCCATAATAATTGGTGTTGTAATATAGTAAGGCAGGTTCGCAACGACTTTAATTGGTTTTCCACCATTCTTTTCTTCTGCAATCTTGCGAATATCTACCTTTAAAATATCTTCGTTCAATACTGTAACGTTATCATATTCCTTTAAAGTATCCTCCAGAATTGGAATCAGCTTTGTATCAATCTCTACCGCAACAACTTCCCTTGCCGCCTCCGCAAGATACTGCGTCATCGTTCCAATTCCCGGTCCGATTTCTAAAACAAAATCATCCCTTCCAATCTCTGCTGCACCAATAATTTTATCGAGTACATGCGTATCAATCAAAAAGTTCTGTCCATATTTTTTCTGAAAATTAAATCCATACCGCTGTAAAACTGCAATCGTTTCCTGCGGGTTTCCTAAATTCGCCATAAGACCTCCTTGGGCTGTCATAAGATTTTGAAAGCAATTTTATATTTGGGGAATCAATATTGAAGTCTTCCCCTTAAATTTTTACTTAGTTTCTCTATAATAAGATAATAATACATGAAATGGATATCTCATTCAAGAGACGAAATCAAGAAAGGGACAATATGTAAAAGAGAAAGAATCCATATCTGTGGCCTGGGAGCAAGTGCTGGGTGCGAGTGCTAAGCGAGCATTCAACACGCCGCGACGAAAGTCACAGATATGGATTCTTTCTCTTCCAGAGTTCGTCTGTCCTTCTGTTCTCCTAATGAATTAACCCATACAATCTCTGAGCATTTTCATAGGTTACATTTTCTACTTCTTCCGCTGTAATTTCCTTAAGTCTTGCGATTTCTTCAATCACCAGCGGCAGATATGCAGAGCTATTTCGCTTTCCTCTGTGTGGTGCTGGTGCAAGGTAAGGGCAGTCGGTTTCTACTACAATACACTCTAATGGAATTGCCTTTACAACTTCCTTCAGCACACGGGAATTTTTAAAGGTAACGACACCTCCTACACCAATGTAATAACCCATTTTTACATATTCTTTTGCCATTTCAGCAGAACCAGAAAAGCAATGAATTACACCGCCTGTCGTTCCGGCGTGTTCCTTTTTCATAATGTCAAATGTATCCTGCGATGCGTCTCTGCTATGTATAATTACAGGAAGTTTTTCCTCTGTTGCAAGATGAAGCTGTCTGATAAACCACTCCTGCTGTACTTCTTTTGGCTCTACATTCCAGTGATAATCAAGGCCAATCTCTCCGACTGCCACGATTTTATCCCTGTGACAATATTCCCGAAGCTGCTCCATCCGTTCCTCATTAAGTTCACCAACATGGTCTGGATGAATTCCGGCTGCACCGTACATAAAAGGTACTTTCGAAATAAGTTCTAAGGTATCCATCAGGTCTTTCCAGCTTGCACTGACATTGACAACCTGTGTCACGCCAGCATCTTTTAGCGATTCGAGAACGACCGCTCTATCTGCATCAAACTGTTTATCATTATAATGAGAATGTGTATCAAAAATCATAGTATACCTCTTTAATCCCTGGTTTGCCACAGGGAAAATAGACGCTCCCGAAGAGAGAAGATACCCTATAGCTGTGACCTTAGACCAAGGGTTGGATGCGAACGTTTAAGCGAACATTCAACCTGCAGCGACGAAAGTCACAAATATAGGGTATTGCCTCTCTTCGGGAGCGTCTTCCCTGCCTGCGGCAACTCAGAATTTAATTAACAAATCTCTGCGCCTGCTGGCATCTTCTTCTCTGGTACCATCAGGGATAATTCCCCATTTTCGTCCTCTGCGCATAAGAGCATACCTTCAGAAAGTACACCGGCTAATTTCGCAGGTTTTAAGTTTACAAGAACCATAACCTTCTTACCAACCATTTCTTCTGCGCTATAATGTTTCTTAATACCGGAAACAATCTGTTTTACCTGGCTGCCAATCTTAACCTGGGAGCAGAGAAGCTTTTTAGACTTCCTTACTTCTTCGCAGGCAATGATTTCACCAACCTGGAACTGCATTTTTTCAAAATCATCAAATGTGATTTCTTCTTTTGGTTCGATGTCGATTACTGGTTCGTCATCTTTTTTCTCTTCTTCAGCTGGAGCCTGTCTTGAAGCATTCATCTCGTCTACTTTTGCCTGTACTTCTTTTGCATCAAGTCTTGCAAAAAGGATTTCTGGCTTGTCTGTTACTTTCTTTCCAGATTCGTAAAGACCGAACATTTCAAGTTCGTCCATAGTTCTTTCGGAAGAATTAAGCTGTGCAAAAATTCTTTCTGCCGTTTCTGGCATAAATGGAGAAAGTAAAGAAGCACCGATTGTAATGCTTTCTACTAAATTGTAAAGAACTGTAGCAAGTCTGTCCTGTTTTGCAGGATCTTTTGCTAAAGCCCATGGCATTGTCTCATCAATGTACTTGTTACAACGTTTAAATAAGTTAAAGATTTCTGTCATAGCATCTGCAACTCTGAGCTTAGACATACATTTTATTACTTTATGCTTTGTATCTAATGCTACGTCCATAAGATTCTTATCAAATCCATCTGTCACTCCACTGTTAGCTACAACTCCGCCAAAGTATTTATTAGACATGGAAATTGTACGGTTTACAAGGTTTCCAAGTGTATTGGCAAGGTCAGAATTCATACGTTCTACTAAGAGATCCCATGTGATTACACCATCGTTCTCAAATGGCATCTCGTGAAGTACAAAGTAACGAACAGCATCTACACCGAATAAATCTACGAGGTCATCTGCGTAAATTACATTACCTTTGGATTTACTCATCTTGCCGTCACCCTGTAATAACCAAGGATGTCCAAATACCTGTTTTGGAAGCGGAAGATCTAATGCCATTAAAAAGATTGGCCAGTAAATTGTATGGAAACGTATAATATCTTTACCAATCAGATGTAAGTCTGCTGGCCAGTATTTCTTAAATAATTCTCCACTTTCACCATCGCAGTCATATCCAAGGCCTGTGATATAGTTTGTTAATGCATCAAGCCATACATAAACAACATGCTTTGGATCAAAGTCTACAGGAATACCCCATGAGAAAGAAGTACGGGATACACATAAGTCCTGAAGTCCTGGTAAAAGGAAGTTGTTCATCATCTCGTTCTTACGTGATTCTGGCTGAATAAAATCAGGGTTATCATTAATATACTGAATCAGACGGTCAGCGTATTTGCTCATACGGAAGAAATAAGCCTCTTCCTTTGCAGGCTGGCATGGACGGCCACAGTCTGGACACTTGCCATCTACTAACTGAGATTCTGTGAAGAAAGATTCACATGGTGTACAGTACATTCCTTCATAATGTCCCTTGTAAATGTCACCCTTATCGTAAAGCTTCTTAAAGATCTTCTGAACCTGTTTTTCGTGATCCTCATCTGTTGTACGGATAAACTTATCGTAAGATGTGTTCATTAAATCCCAGATTCTCTTGATTTCTCCTGCTGTGTTATCAACAAATTCCTTTGGAGAAATTCCAGCTTCTGCTGCCTTTAACTCGATTTTCTGACCATGTTCATCTGTTCCTGTCTGGAAACGTACATCATAGCCTTCTTTTCTCTTAAATCTTGCAATTGCATCTGCTAAAACAATCTCATATGTGTTACCAATATGAGGTTTGCCGGATGTGTAAGCAATTGCAGTTGTAATGTAATATGGTTTCTTACTCATTTATCTATTATACCTCCTATGCAACCTGTATCATTAGGTCTGTTATCTGTTCGTCAACTTTCCTTAATGTACCCTTAGAATCTTTTATCCCTGATTTATACAGCAATTGTATTTACAGGGTAATTTTGCGCGTACATATTATTATAGAATAAATCCGAATATTCGTCTATGGTTATTTTTCTGAAAAACTAATAGTTTTCCTGTATAATTCATAGTATAATACCAAATACTTTTTATCTTCCGATATAAAAATGCTATCAAAGGAGGCCGACTATGAAGAAAAATCATCGCAGACCATTGTCTAAAGCACTATTTACCCACTTGTTTTTTCTACTTCTTATCCTTATTTGCGGAGTCAGTTTAGCAGGTTGTGGACAATCCAGTGCACATAATTCTTCAAAGCAGAAAAAATTTGACCAGTTTCTTGATTCCTGCTTTAAAGAATTCGCTACCGAAAACACAATTACTTTGCATTTTAAACTCTCTGATCCGTCTTCTTACGGTATTAAAAAGGAACCCTCTCCCACTTATGGAGAGCTTTCTTCGGATACGGCAAAGAAAAACTGCAAACGTTCAAAACAACTTCTTCAAGAACTTTATACTTTTCCAACAAGCAGCCTGACAAAAGAACAGAAACTTACCTGGCAGATTTTTCAGGATTATCTAAATGAAACTATTATGAGTGAAAAATATATTCTTTATTCTTCTCCTTTCGGTGCAGATGGATTACCTTCGGATATTCCTGTAACTCTTTCCGAATATCGTTTTGACAACGAAAAAGATATTAAAGATTATTTATCACTTGTAAATCAAATTCCAGAACTTTTTACGCAGGTTCTTGATTTTGAGGAAGAGCGCCGTAACGCAGATATTGTAAGCCCTGATTTTGTAATCTCTGATACTATCGACCAGATTAACCAATTTTTAAATGCAAGCGAAGAAAATAATCTTCTCGTTGAAAGTTTTGAGGAACGTCTGGATTCCCTTGATACTTTAAGTGAAGATCAGAAAGCAAGCTACACCGCAAATAACCGATTACTCATTACAAATAAAGTATTTCCCGCATATGAGCATTTAAAAACTGCTTTACAGGTCTCTACAGGCAGCAAACATACTACATCTGATAACAGCACAAAAGAGAGACTCTGCGAATATGAAAATGGCCAGGACTACTATCGTTTTCTTCTCCAGTCCGATGTCGGAACAGACATGTCCCCGGAAGAATGTATCACAGCTTTGGAAACACAGTTAAAAGATACGATAAAAGATATTTCTTCCCTGACAACACAAAATAAAGACCTGTATACAGAATATCTCAGTGCGGTTCCGACACTTTCAAAACCAAAGGAAATCATGGAGCAGTTAAAAGACGATTCTCTTGTGGATTTCCCGGAAATAAAGAACATTTCTTATGAATTAAAAAATGTTCCTAACGCTCTTTCCGGCACTTCCGCCTGTGCATTTTATCTTGTACCTCCAATTGACAGTAAAGATGCAAATATTATTTACATCAATAACAACCGTGTGGAGTCCAACGAAATGTTTTCCACACTTGCCCATGAAGGCTATCCGGGACATTTATACCAGACGAATTATTTTTTAAGTACGAATCCTTCCCCTCTCCGTACATTTCTTCACTGTGACGGATATGACGAAGGATGGGGGACTTATGCCCAGTTATACAGCTATAATTTTACAGAATTTAAAGATGTCGATGAAAAAACACAGGCACAGCTCCGCCAGCTATATCGGGATAATGACCTGCTCTCACTCTCCCTGTCCTCTCTGAGCGATTTATATGTGAATTATAAAAATTATGATGAAAATGCACTGGCCGATTATTTAAAGACTTACGGAATTGATAAATCCGCTACAAAACAACTTTACCAATACGTTATTGAAAATCCGGCTACTTATCTTTCTTACAGTATTGGATATTATGAATTAAACAAATTAGAAAAGGAGATGGCTGCCTCTCTTGGAAAATCATTTAAAATTTCTGATTTTCACGAAGCAGTTCTGAATGTTGGTTCTTGCAATTTTGCAATTTTAAGGCAGGAAATAGAAAAGGAAACAGAAATTCTCAGCAAGGTTCCTTAAAAATATTGCTTGTATACACGCGTTTTTTAAATATTTTTAATATTTTTACTCATAATTGGTCATTTTATTTGTTTTGAATAATTGACATTTCAATCCTGCATTGTTATACTAGAGCGTGTTTGAAAAAATAATGGAATTTCATTATTTGGGATTTTTATTCTTTTTTCATTGGAAAATCGACACAAAAAGTGTACAATAGACAACGTACGATAAAAAGTACAACAGTTTAATTTAAATACAACTTAGGAGGTAATACTATGGAAACATATGGTATCGAAAAACTTGGGATTGTGAATCCTAAAGCAGTTTACCGCAATTTAACACCTGCACAGTTAACAGAGGCAGCTTTAAGAAGAGGCGAGGGCAAGCTTTCTAACACTGGTGCACTCGTTGTAACTACAGGTAAATATACAGGACGTTCTCCTAAAGATAAATTTATCGTTGATACTCCTTCTGTTCATGATGACATTGCATGGGGAAGCGTTAACGTTCCTATCACTCAGGAGAAGTTCAATGCAATTCGTTCTAAAGTAATCGCTTACCTTCAGAACAGAGAAATCTTCATCTTTGATGGTATGGCTGGTGCTGATCCTGTCTGCACAAGAAAGTTCCGTATCATTAACGAATTAGCAAGCCAGAACCTTTTCATTCATGAACTCTTAATTCGTCCTACAGCAGAAGAATTAGAGAACTATGGCGAAGCTGATTTCACTATCTTCGTTGCACCTGGATTCAAATGTATTCCAGAAATCGATGGAACTCATTCTGAAGCAGCTATCATCGTTGACTACGAACAGAAACAGGTAGTTATCTGTGGTTCCCAGTACTCAGGAGAGATTAAGAAGTCTGTATTCTCTGTAATGAACTTCTTAATGCCAAAAGAAGGTGTACTTCCAATGCACTGCTCCGCTAACATGGATCCAGAAACTCATGAGACAGCTGTATTCTTCGGTTTATCTGGAACAGGTAAGACTACTCTTTCTGCAGACCCTAACCGTAAATTAATCGGTGATGACGAACACGGCTGGTCTGACAGAGGTATCTTCAACTTCGAAGGCGGATGCTACGCTAAATGTATTAACTTAAGCGCAGAGAACGAACCGGAAATCTACAACGCTATCAAGTTCGGAAGCCTTGTAGAGAACGTTATCATGGATGACGAAACTCGCGAATTTGACTTTGATGATGGATCTCTTACAGAGAATACTCGTGTAGGATACCCAGTTGATTATATTTCCAACGCACAGATTCCTGGTGTTGGCGGAATCCCTAAAGTAGTTATCTTCTTAACTGCTGATGCATTCGGTGTACTTCCTCCAATCTCCAGATTAGATGAGAACGCAGCTATGTACCACTTCGTAACAGGATTCACATCCAAACTTGCTGGTACAGAACGTGGAATCACAGAACCACAGCCAACATTCTCCACATTATTCGGTGAACCATTCATGCCAATGGATCCATCCGTATACGCTAACATGCTCGGAGAAAGAATTGAAAAATACAACACTAAAGTATATCTTGTTAACACAGGATGGACAGGTGGCCCTTACGGAGTAGGCAGCCGTATGAAGTTAAAATACACTCGTGCAATGGTAACTGCAGCATTAAACGGAACATTTGATGATGTAGAGTACAAACATGATGAAGTATTTAACGTAGACATTCCTCAGACATGTCCTAACGTACCTTCTGAAATCATGAACCCTCGTGACACATGGGAAGATAAAGCTGCTTACGATGCACAGGCTAAGAAGCTTGCTAAGATGTTCCAGGATAACTTTACTAAGAAATATCCTAATATGCCTAAGAATATTGCTGAGGCAGGTCCTAAGGCTGACTAATAAAATAGTAGGTTTAGTCTAAACTGACGAACCCTGTAAGATAAATAGTCCCTATTTGTGGTCTTGGAGCAAAGGCCACAAATAGGGACTATTTATCTTACAGGGTTTTGTCTTTAGCTAAATTCAGAATCACCATTTAATGCCGGGAGATTTGAGGATTCGCCAGAAAGTTGTGATTTTCCGTTTTTAAATAATCCTCTACTACACTTAAAAAAAGCTATTACTCCTGAATGTTTGGAGGAATCAAAACCTTTTATAATATTGGCCGCTCTCATAACATGAAAAATTGCATAATATGAACGATTTAAAGAAGTTTTATATTGTCCTATTTTTAAATTATCTTCTGCAGCTATTAACATTTCAAAAGCACGTTCCATTCGATACATTGCTAATTCTCTTAAGCTGCTTTCCAAAGAACAATCCCCTCCTTTTTTACATTCCTATAAAAAGGTAAACTATCCCCCCACTTTTGAATATTGGATTCTTTAATATCTATAATAGAAAAAACTCTATCATATCTAATATCCATATCCGCAGACCAATTTATAAATTGTTCTTTTGTTTTGTTATCTATTTCATTTTTCAATATGATAGCTATATCTATATCACTTTCGTCTGTATATTCATTTCGCGCAACTGAACCATATAGAATTATCATTGAAATATTGTTTCCGAAAATTTTTAATAAACCTGCTATAAGTTCTTCTTTCATTACTTTCGTAAACATTTTTAACCTCCATTTCTTTTCTTCTTACTTGGCAACTGTCATACTTTCTTCCTCACATTCTTTCTTTTTAAATACATTTCTATTCATCATCGTATAATTTTTTCTTTGTATCCTTCGTAGCGTTTTTCTAATTCTTTTTTCAAACACGCTCTAAGACTTTAGACTGTAACTTTTTTGTATATACCACTTACGCTACCTCCGATTCTTTTATAAAATTTCCAAGTTGCTTGTATTATTATAAACATATTTTTACATAAAAGTCAAATTATTTTTAGCATAATTCAGTTGTAAGAGGATAAAAAGAACCTCGAATAGTCTCACAATTTCTCAAAGTCTCAAATAAAAAAGAATCATTATATAGCAAGTATTCATCAAAGCAAGTGAAAATGCAATCAAACATCTTCCTTGCAATGATTATTAATCATTTGCTATACAATGGTTCTTTTTTATTTCATCTGATAATATATGATACTGAATAAACCTACCATTTGAAAAATCCGGCAGAGTAGAAACATTCAAGGAGTATAATTGCAAAGAGAATTCTTGTATACATCTCGTTTGCCTTGAACTCATAATCCGGGTGCTGCTTTTTATAGAAAAATGAAATGGCACACAATATAAGCAGTACTACTACAGAAGCGATAAACAGTATTTTAGTGAAAGATATGATATGTAAGTCTGTCAATATGAATTCTAATATAAGAATTGGCGCAATGACGTAGTAAAGTATTTTGTTGATGAGGTTCATTGTTTTTTCGTTCATTTCTTATGTCCTTTTCTTTTCATTAAAATATTTAAGTTATAGTAATTGCGCCTATTTAAAAGCGATTATAACTGTTTAAAAATATTTTGTATAGCCCCGAATAGTCGTAAACAAATAATTATTTCTTCTTAGAAAAGCGAATTACTCCAATTGTTGCATTGACTCCCTTACTTGGCACAATTTTATAGTAATATTTTTTATTGCGTGCAAGTGCCTTGCCTTTGAATTTTGATACCACAATTGACTTTCCGGCTTTTACTGTCTTTAGCTTTTTCCAGGCTCTATCCTTTTTATAGGACATATATACTTTATAACTTTTAACACCTGAAATTTTCGGCATTTTAATGCGTACCTTTCTTCCAGTGCCTACTTGGCTGAGCTGATATTGAGCGATAACAAATGGAACTTTTTTCGTCCATTCACCTGTAAAATCCTCTTCCCATGGATAAGCCGAAGTCTGTGTCTCTCGTATCTGATAATAATATAGACGATTTTTCTTTAAATATGAAAAATAAGTTATACCACCGTTTTGCTCTGATACTTCCACAACATTTCCTTTATTGTTAAGCACCCTCATATCATAATCTGCTCTGTAATCATCGCTTATATTTTTTACTGTAATAAATATATCTCCACTGGAGGATGTCTCAACTTTTGCAGGTATGCTGGCATATTGTACGGTTACTTTGGCCTGTTTTTGGTTTATTGTCTGTGCCTGAACAGGAAAAGATGTTAATATTGACATTAAAGCAAACATTACGATAGCTAAAATACAGTTTTGTTTTCTTATACTTTTCATTATAAACTCCTTTTCTTTGTACCTTATCTACATTTGCAATCCATATAATAAATATATAAAAACAGACATATTTAAAAACTCTTCTAAAACAAATTCACCTATCTGCTTCTTACAAAATCTGAAACATAAGACAAAATACCGCCATACTGAATATCTTTTCAGTATGGCGGAGCAACAAACTCTACAACTTATCTATACACTGTTCTTATATAAAAACTATGAACAAACTTACTCTGCTTCTTAGCAGAAGAGATATAATAATAGTAGTCTTTATACTTCTTAAATGATTTCTTCTTAAAGCTAGATACTGTAATAGTCTTTCCTGATTTCACAGTTTTTATCTTTTTGTATCCTTTTGTTCTATTCGTTGACATATACAAAGTAAATTTTTTAACCCCTTTTACCTTTGGAGTTTTAATTCTTACTTTCTTACCTGATAATTTTACTGTACAAACTCCTGTATTAATTCCATACCCATAAGACCAGTTTGAAACAGGAACATACTGACCTGTTGAATAGTTATAAGAAGTTGCTCTTACTCTGTAGTAATAAAGCTGATTTTTCTTTAAAGTGAAAAATGCATACAGAGAACATTCATCTGTTGCAACTACTTTCTTTTTGTTATAATTTAATAATTGTACCTGATATCTATAAACCCCTGAAGAATTGACTTCAATAGTTAAAGATGCTTTTTTCGTTGAAGAATTATAATATAATGACTGGACTCTGTGTGTAAATGAGCCTGCCTGTACGGTTGCCTGTGCTTTTTCCTGATTCACCGCTGCTTTCTCTGCCGCATTAACTGGTGCCTGAAGTGCAAATGCCATCACAAATGCCAGAGCTAATGCAAATATTCTTGTAATTTTCTTCATACTGTATTTCCTCCTTTTTTCTGTGGTGTTTGGTTTGTTTCCACTTTATTTAGCATAGCATAATTATATCAAAACTGCAATCTATATTCCTGTCATTTTTATGCATTTTGTTAATTATTTTGTTCCTTTTTGAAATTTTTATCGTCATTTTGTCTTTTTTAATATAAGGCTCTTCTGCTGACATGAAGATTGTTGGAACAATTTTCCATACATATTCTAATGTATTCTTAAATAAGGTTCTTTTTACTCTGCTGCCAGCTCCCGGATTGCTTCTATCGCTGTCTTGATTTCTTCCATAGTATTAAAGCTTGAGAAGCTGAAACGAACCACTCCCTGTTCAGTTGTCCCAAGAGTTTCGTGCATGAGCGGGGCACAATGTGCCCCGGCTCTTGTGGCAATTCCATAGTCTTCCCAAAGTATTTCACTAACTTTTCCGGCATCTTCGTTACGAATATTCAAGGCTACAAGTGGTGCTCTTTTTTCCTGATCAAAGTTTCCATAAACTTTTACTCCGTCAATACGGCGTACTCCCTCATAAAACGTCTTTGTTAAAAGAGCCTCTCTGGTATATAACCTTTCTAAACCTTCCTGCTGTATGTACTCTAAACCTGCCTTTAATCCTGCTATTCCATGTGCATTTATCGTTCCAGCTTCTAAAAGTTCCGGCATAGAATGTGGCTGTTCTTTATCAAAGGAATGGATTCCGCTTCCTCCTGATTTTAATGGACGAATAGTCACTCCTTTTTTAAGGCACAGGCCGCCCGTTCCCTGCGGGCCAAATAATCCTTTGTGTCCCGTAAAACACAGCGCATCTATATTCATTGCCTGAATATCAATTGGGAGAATTCCTGCGGACTGTGATGCATCTACAATAAAATGCAGCCCATGACGCTTGCAGGCCTCGCCAATTCGGTACAGATTCAGCGCCGTTCCAGTTACATTAGAAGCATGTGTACACACGATAGCCTCTGTATCTGGCCGAATCGCCTCCTCAAATGCCTCACTTGAAATTGTTCCGTCTTCTCCGACTGGAAGAATAGTGAGCGCTACACCTTGCTGTTCTTTTAAATATAAGGGACGTAACACAGAATTATGTTCCATCGCCGTTGTAATCACATGATCACCAGGCTGTAACATCCCATCAATTGCCGTATTTAGTGCCTCTGTGGCATTCGACATAAATGCAACCTGTTCCGGTCCATCTCCGTTAAAAAATTCATTAATCATCTCTCTGGTTTCATAAGCCATTCGCATACTATGTAAAGCGGCATCATAGGCTCCTCTTCCGGCATTACCAAGATTACTGATAGCTTCCGCTACTGCTTTTGCTACTGTTTCGGGCTTCTGCAATGTTGTTGCTGCATTATCAAAATATATCACTTTTGTCCCTCCTGCATCTGGAAATCTCATTGTGAATCACATATTTTACCACCAATCATATAGTGGCTTTGTAATTTTCTTCTGTAAATGACTTCTGTAAATAAGTTTCTGTCTGAATATATTACCATATTGCAGCTATTTTTCTCAACATTTATTGTTACTATATATTTTCTTAATTTTTACATAAATTTTTTCTACAGCATGCCTAGAGCGTGTTTGAAAAATGCTTTCTGCAAGATGCACATCACAATTTGCGGGAGATTTCGCCTGAATGAGGGCGGCGTAGCGGGCTACGG
>ENA-OPXM01000755-OPXM01000755.1-human-gut-metagenome-genome-assembly--contig:-NODE-755-length-17663-cov-3.135904_pt1 | contig 17663 bp, 11 predicted proteins | sample MGYA00241707_ERZ502035 | MGnify/ENA primary metagenome ERZ502035 (study PRJEB25962, sample SAMEA2043051) | human gut metagenome | biome: human gut; feature: human-associated habitat; material: faeces... | reverse complement strand
TGTGCTGGCCGCGCGCGGCGGCGTCCTGACGCGCGTTTCGGTGCTGGACGGAAACGCGCTTTGTAAGCCGGGGGACATTGTACAGGAGGGGCAGCTCCTTGTCTCGGCCTACACGGACTGGGGCTATAAAACGCAGGTGTCCGGAGCGCTCGCGGAGATCTATGCACAGACGAGCCGCAAAAGCTGCACCATTCTGCCGGAAAAAACGCTCCGCAAGGTCTATACCGGCGGGCAGTCGCGCAGCGTCTATCTGATTCTCGGACAAAAAAGATGGAAACTCTGCGGCAAGAGTGGATTTTTTGACGGGGAGTGTGATACAATGACAACGATGCATGTGTGGACGCTGCCGGGCGGGTTTTCCTTTCCGGCGGCTATTGAAATCACAACGCAAAGCGATTATGATACGGTAGAGGCAGCGGTCGATCCCGAAGCCGCCCGCGAGCAGATGGAGTGCCTTGTCAAAGCGCGCACCGGCGAGGATATGATCGCCGGCACGATCGAGCAGGCGCGCTTCACGATGCAGCAGTGCGGCGGCGCGTATCGGCTGTACGCCTCGCTCCGATGTGAAGAAATGATCGCCCGCATGGTCGATGCGGGGATCTTTAAGGATGATGTGAATGGAAACGATTGAAAGAACCATCAATGCCGAGCGGATCGAGCAGCTGATCGATGTGTTCGGCTCGTTCGATGAAAATATCAAGCGGATCGAGGCGGAATTCTCCGTCCGGATCACGAACCGCGGCACCGAGCTGAAAATCCAGGGAGACGTGGAGGCCGCGGACGCGGCGGCGCGCGCCATCGAGGCGCTGATGTCGCTGGCGGCAAAGGGCGAGGAGATCGACGAGCAGAAGGTACGGTATATTCTGGGCCTCGTCCGCACGGGAAACGAAGCCGAGGTCTCCAAGATCGCGCGCGACGTGGTCTGTGTCAGCGCCAAGGGAAGACCCATCAAGGCCAAGACCATCGGCCAGCAGAAATATCTGAAGGCCATCGAAAAGAACACCGTGACCATCGGCGTCGGCCCTGCCGGTACCGGCAAGACCTATCTCGCCGTGGCGGAGGCGGTCGCCGCCTTCCGCGCAAAGACCGTCAACAGGATCATTCTGACGCGCCCTGCGGTCGAGGCGGGCGAGCGGCTGGGCTTCCTGCCCGGCGACCTTCAGAACAAGGTCGATCCCTATCTCCGCCCGCTCTATGACGCGCTGTTCGACATGCTTGGCGCGGAGACCTACAACAAATACCTTGAGCGCGGCAACATCGAGGTCGCGCCGCTGGCGTACATGCGCGGCAGAACGCTGGATGACAGCTTCATCATCCTCGACGAGGCGCAGAACACCACGCGCGAGCAGATGAAGATGTTCCTGACGCGCCTCGGCTTCGGCTCCAAGGTGGTCATCACCGGCGACGTGACGCAGATCGACCTGCCCGCCGACAAGGTCAGCGGCCTCAAGGAGGCGGTGCGCGTGCTCGAGGGGATCGAGGACATTGCGATCTGCCGCCTGACGGCAAGCGATGTTGTGCGCCATGCGCTGGTGCAGAAGATCGTCGCCGCATACGACAAGTTTGAACAGGAGAGGATCCCGGCAGGCGCGCCGCGGAATCATCCGGAAAGAGGGAAGGGTCATGGCTCACAGGATCGTCGTCACGTTTGAAAAACCGTCACTCGGCAATTTCGCCGTCAAAAATCATATCAAAAAATGCATCCTCGCGGCGCTTCGCTGCGAGGGCGTGAGTGCTCCGTGCGAGATCAACGTCTTTGTCTGCGGGGATGAGACCATCCGCGCGATCAACAAGTCGAGCCGCGAGATCGACAAGGCGACGGATGTGCTCTCCTTTCCGATGTTCACGCTGACGCCCGGAGCGCTTCCCGCGAGCTGGGACAAATTCGAGGATCCCGGCACGGGCCTTGTTCCGCTGGGGGACATGGCCATCTCTCTGGAGCGGGCAGCACAGCAGGCGAAGGAGTTCGGCCATTCGACCAAACGCGAGGTCGGGTATCTGACCATCCACTCCATTTTGCACCTGCTGGGCTATGACCATGTGGACGAGGGGCCCATGAAGCGCCAGATGCGCGCACGCGAGGAGGCCATTCTGGCCGACATCGAGCTTTCGAGATAACAGAGAGGTACGTATGAAGAACAAATCCGCTATGATCACCATTGCCGGCCGCCCGAACGTCGGTAAATCCACGCTGACCAACGCCATCGTCGGCGAGAAGATCACCATTGTCTCCCACAAGCCGCAGACGACGCGCAACCGCATCTGCGCCATTGTAAACCGCAGGGGCTGCCAGCTCGTGTTCGTGGACACGCCGGGCTTCCACAAGCCGCGCACCAAGCTCGGAGACTATATGGTGAACGTTGTCAAAAGATCGATCTCGGATGTGGACGCAGTCATTTTGATGGTCGAGCCGATCGCAAACGTCGGCATTCAGGAAAAAGAGCTGATCGCGCAGATCAAGTCTGCGGACGTGCCCTGCATTCTGGTCATCAACAAGATCGACACTGTGGAAAAGGAGTCTCTGCTCGCTGTCATCGCAGCGTATCAGGAGGAGTTGGACTTCGAGGCCGTCATCCCCGTCAGCGCCAAGTGGCACGACGGCGTTGCAGAGCTTCTGACCGAGTGCGAGAAATTTGCCGTCGAGGGTCCGCTTTTCTTCCCGGAGGACATGGTGACCGATCAGCCGGAAAAGCAGGTCATGGCAGAGATCATCCGTGAAAAGCTCCTGTGGAATCTTGAACGCGAGATCCCGCACGGCACGGCGGTCGAGATCACGAAATTCTCCGAGCGCGACAGCGGCATCATCGACATCGAGGCCACCATCTACTGTGAAAAGCCGAGTCACAAGGGCATCATCATCGGCAAAAACGGCCAGATGCTCAAGAAGATCAGCACAATGGCACGCGCCGACTGCGAAAAATTCATGGGCACGAAGGTCTATTTGCAGACGTGGGTGAAGGTCAAGGAGAACTGGCGCGACAGCCAGTATCTCATCGGAAATTTCGGCTACACGAACGATGACTGAATTCGGCATTTGTCGTTTTTGGTCTTGCATTGTTGTGCCTGATTGGATATAATACCACCAGAATCAAAGATCAGGAGGTCATTTTCATGGCTGCTAAAATTGAAAAGTCCACCATCATCGGCGACGTTCTCGACATCGCACCGCAGACCGCTCCGCTGTTCATGGCCATCGGCATGCACTGCCTGGGCTGCCCGTCCTCCCGCGGCGAGACCGTTGAGGAGGCCTGCATGGTCCACGGTGTTGACGCCGACGCCTTCCTCGAGCAGGTCAACCGCTTCATTGAGGCCAGCGAGGCCGCAGGACTCTAAGCCGGCGGCAGATTACAAAGAGCGTGAAAGGGGAGGCGAAGCCTCCCTTTTTTCGGGTCAGGAGAACGGATGAAAATTCCAATTTCAAAGCGTCTGCTCTGCTGTGCGCAGTTTGTTGCGCCGGGTGCGCGTGTGGCGGACATCGGGACGGATCACGGTTACCTTGGGATATACCTGCTGGAAAACGGCATTGCCGCGCATGTCCACGCATGCGATCTGCGTCCGATGCCGCTTCAGAAGGCGCGTGAAAACGCGGCGCGGTTCGGCGCGGCGGAGCGCATGACGTTCCTGCTGTCAGACGGGCTGGCAGCGCTTTCACCCGATGCGGCGGACACCATCGTCATGGCCGGAATGGGCGGAGATCTGATGGTGCGCATTCTCGATGCCGCGCCGTGGGTGTGCAGCGCACGCTATACGCTCATCTTGCAGCCGCAGAGCGCCGGACAGGCATTGCGGCTCTGGCTGGCGGAAAACGGCTTTCAGACGCAGCGCGAAACGCTCGTGAAGGACGGCGGGTATCTCTATTCCGTCCTTCTGGCGCGCTGGAACGGCGAGCGGCGGACGCTCTGCCCCGGTGCGCAGTTCGTTTCGCCGCAGCTTCTTTCGGATGCAGGCCCGCTCCTGCCGGAGTATTTTTCACGCATCGAAAGTGCGCTCCGCGCGACGGTCGATGGACTGCGCGGCGCAGAGCACCCAAGGCCGGAGCGTCTGGCGTATCATGAGACGGCGCTCCGCGAGATCACGGAAATGAGGAAAGCCTATGCCGAACGTACATGAGATCTGCACGGCGCTGTTTGACGCGGCGCCGGCGTATATGAAAATGGACTGGGATAATGTCGGACTGATGTGCGGCCATCCCGAGCGTGCGGTCACGCGCGTGATGGTCGCGCTCGATGCGTCAATGGACACGCTGACGGAGGCAAGAGCCGCCGGATGCGAGCTGGTCGTGTGCCACCACCCGATGATCTTCGGCGGGACAAAGACCGTCACAACGCAAACGCCGACGGGAGCGCGGCTTTTGTATGCGATCGAAAACGGAATGGCCGTCATCAGTATGCACACCAATCTGGACTGCGCTCCGGAGGGCGTGAACGACATGCTGGCGGCGGCGCTCGGCCTTGCGCAAACGCATGTGATGGAGCCTGCGGGAACGGACGCGCAGGGCAGGGAATACGGTCTCATCCGCGTCGGGACGGTCCCCGTCACAACGCTTCCGGTCTTTGCAGCGCAGGTGAAGCAGGCGCTCAGCTGTGAGGGGCTTCGCTACGCAGACGGCGGCAGACCCGTGCGGAAGATCGCGGTCGGCGGCGGCGCGTGCGGCAGTGAGATCGCGGCTGTGCTTGCGCACGGATGCGATACGCTCGTGACGGCGGATCTCAAATGCCACGAATTTGCCGATGCGCCCGCGCTCGGCATCAACCTGATCGACGCAGGGCACTTCCAGACCGAGTATCCGGTCTGCGCACGTCTGGAGGCGCTCCTGAGGCAGAATTTCCCGGAGCTGACCGTTCTGCGTTCAAAAAACCACCACGACGAGATTCATTTTCTGTGAAAACAGTTGATTTTCAACGGATACCTGTGATAGACTAACAAAAGAAAATTTTTGAAGGGAAGATTCTTCATGTCCGGACATTCCAAGTGGCATAACATTCAGAAAACCAAGGGCGCGCAGGACGCCAAGCGCGCGGCGGCATTTACCAAGATCTCCAAGGAAATGATCGTCGCGGTCAAGGAGGGCGGCGGTGTTGCCGACCCTGCGTATAACTCCCGTCTTGCGACCGTCATCACCAAGGCCAAGGCTGCCAATATGCCGAACGACAACATCAAGCGTGTGCTGGAAAAGGCGGCTGCCGCAGGCTCCGGCGACGATTACGAATCCATCACCTACGAAGGCCACGGCCCTGCCGGCGTTGCCGTCATCGTGGAGACCATGACCGACAACCGCAACCGTACCGCGGGCAACATCCGCCATCATTTTGACAAGTTCGGCGGCAGCCTCGGCACCAGCGGCTGCGTGAGCTGGTCGTTTGATAAAAAGGGCGTCATCGTCATCGACAACGAGGAAGAAGAACTTGACGAGGATACCGTCATGATGGACGCGCTGGACGCGGGCGCGGCTGACTTCCAGCCGGAGGAGAACTGCTTTACCGTCTACACCGACCCCGCCGACTTCAACGCCGTTGCCAAGGCGCTGGAGGACAAGGGCTACCAGTTCGAGTCTGCACAGATCGAAATGGTCCCGCAGACCTACCAGAAGCTCGAAAAGCCCGAGGACATCTCCAACATGGAAAAGATGCTCGACATTTTCGAGGACGATGACGACGTTCAGAACGTCTGGCACAACTGGGAGCAGGAATAAGCCTGCACCGCAGTCTTTTCAAGACAAAAACAGCATGTTATGCAAGCCCGCCGGAACTTCCGGCGGGCTTATTTTTTATCAAAAAAACCGAAAACCCTATGCAGCCAGTTAATTGTTTTGCCTTCGGCAATGTGATACACTGGATGAAAGCCGCACGGGGTGTGAAGCCAGTCGGCTTGTGAGAAAAGCCATACACGGAAGGAACGTACCTCACCCCCCGAGACGTTCCCTCCGGTATGGCTTTTTTCAGACACCAAAGAGCAAAGAAACGTCCGGCAGCGCTGCCGGACGCTTGAGCTTGTCAAAAAGTCTTTTTGACAAGCGGAGGGCTCGCGATTTTTGCTGTCCGGCATGATTCCCCTTATAAGCTCCGAAGCATTGTGGAAATCGTAAACGGTTTTCATTCGCCGCAGGCGCCCCTGATATGCAAATCAGGATGGGCGCGTGCATAAGCTCTTTACGAAGGGGACGCAGGTCTCGCGGCGGGGAAAAAGATGCGGATCTCGGTGCCTTTTCCGACATCGCTTTGCAGCTCCAGACGGGCATTGTGATACTGCGCGGCGTGCTTGACGATGGAAAGGCCGAGGCCCGTACCGCCGACCGCCTTGGAGTGGCTCTTGTCCACGCGGTAGAAGCGCTCGAATACGCGGCTCTGATGCGCGTAGGGAATGCCGATGCCGGTGTCGGAGACGGTGAGCAGCGTCTCGCCGCCGCAGGCGCGGACACTGACGGTGACGCTGCCGCCATCGACATTGTATTTGACGGCGTTGTCGCAGAGGTTATAGAGCATTTCCTCCAGCAGCGCGGCCGCGCCGCTGACCGAGATGTGCTCGCCGCAGAGCGTGAGACGGATCTTGCGCTGCTCCGCCACGCTTTGCAGGCTGCACAGGACGTGCTGCGAGAGTGCGTACAGGTCAACGCTCTGCCGCTCGAGACGGCCGGCGCCCTCGTCGAGGCGGGAGAGCTTGATGATGTCGTTGACCAGCGCCAGCAGCCGCCGCGACTCGCGGTAGATGTCGGCGGAGAATTCCTGCATTTTTTCCGGCGGCACAAGCCCTGCCTGCATCAGCTCGGCAAAGCCGGAGATCGAGGTCAGCGGCGTTTTCAGCTCGTGTGAGACATTGGCGGAAAACTCCCGGCGCAGCGCCTCACGCTGCTCACGCTCGGTCACGTCCATCAGCAAAACGACCGCGCCGACGGTGCTGCCGCCGGATGTGACGCCGTTTGCGATGACCTGCCATGTGACGGCTTCGCGCGTCAGAAGCACCTCGGCGTGGTTTCCGGCGAGCGCCGTGTCCACAGCGCGCAGAAGCTCCGGGACATGGCACACGGCACGAAGGTCGCAGAGCGGGTCGCTGTCAGGCTCGAGGGAGAGAAGCTGCATGGCGCTTTGATTGCCGGAGAGGATGCGCGCCCTTCCGTCGAGCAGCAGAAAGCCCTCGCGCATATTTTTGGTGATGGCGGTGAATTCACGCTGGCGCAGACTCAGCTCATCGAGCTGGCTGCGGCTGGTGCGCTGAAGCTCCTGAATGCGGCTGACCAGCGGTGCAAGCTCCTTGTAGCTTGCATCCGGCACGGGATCGTCCAGATCAATGGCGTTGATCGGCCTTGTGATCTGCTGGGCAAGGCGATACGACAGCACGCCGCAGAGGATCAGCACCAGCGCGATGACCCACAGAAGCGGCGCGAGCAGCAAAAGCGCCATGGAAACGATCGATTTTTGCGTGCAGGCCGTGCGCAGCACACTGCCGTCCGAAAGCCGCAGGGCATAATAGTGCGTGCGCTCCAGAACGGTCTCGGAATCGCGCGAGGCACGTCCCGTGCCGGTTCGCAGCGCCTGCTGCACCTCCTCGCGGGCGAGGTGGCCGGGCAGAGCGGCGGGATCGGCGAAATTGTCAAACAGCACGCTGCCGTCCGGCGCGATGAGCGTCACGCGGTCGGATGCGCGCAGGCTCTCGAGATAGGAGAGGCCGGACCGGTCGAGCGCGAGCGAAATGCTCTCCGCCTCCGCGCTGAGGCGCTCAAAGGCCTGATTTTCATAGTTGCTGAACATGACGGCGAAAAAGAGGACGGAGCTGACGAGCAGGACGGTGATGCCGATCAGAAAGGAATTGCGGAAGATCTTCGCCGTCATACGCCGCTCCCGATCTTATAGCCGACGCCGCGCACCGTCTCGATGCACGAGCCTGCCTCGCCCAGCTTGACGCGGAGCGTCCGGATGTGGACATCGAGCGTCCGGTTTTCGCGGTCGCAGTCAAAGCCCCAGACCTTGTCCATCAGCGTGCCGCGCGTGAGGACGATGCCGCGGTTTTCCACCAGCAGGCACAGAAGCTCAAATTCCTTGTTTGTGAGCTGCACGTCGCGGTCATCCACGCGGACGATGTGACGCGGCGGTGAGACGTAAAGCGAGCCGATCTGAAAGCCGCCGTCTGCGCCGGAGGGCGCGCTGCGGCGCAGGACGGCGCGCACGCGTGCGAGCAGCTCCATCATGCCGAAGGGCTTGGATACAAAGTCGTCCGCGCCGCCGTCGAGGCCGATGACGCGGTCATATTCGGTGTTTTTGGCGGTCAGGATGATGACGGGCAGCTTTTTTGTGGCGGCGGCGGAGCGCAGCCGCTGCAAAATGCACAGGCCGTCCTCCTCCGGGAGCATGATGTCGAGCAGCAGCAGCTCGGGAGTCGCCTCGTCCATGGCGCGCCAGAACTCGGACGGGCGCGCAAAGCCGCGCGCGGCATAGCCCTGACTTTCCAGACCGTAGGTGACGAGCTTGCGGATGCTGTCGTCGTCTTCCAGCAGATAGATCATACAGAAACCTCCGCTTCGTGAGGATGTGCCGTGACCGGCCAACTATAGTGTACGTGAAAACAGTCGGAAAAGCAATATTTAACATGGATTTAAGATGGAATTGCGCGAAGATTTAATATCGGCAGGATATCATCAAAATGTTTCGGGCTGTTTTCGGCCATACTGGAATATAAAATGTCCGCGTGGAAGGATGATTTTTTGAAATGAGTATCGGAAATTTGATCTCGCTGCTCAGCGGCGTTGCGCTGTTCCTGTTCGGCATGGCGCTGATGGGCGACGGACTGAAGAAGGTCGCGGGCAGCAAGCTGGAGGTCGTGTTATACCGGCTGACCGGAACGCCGCTCAAGGGCTTTTTGCTCGGAACGGGCGTGACGGCGGTCATTCAGTCCTCCTCTGCGACCTCTGTGATGGTCGTCGGCTTTGTCAACTCCGGCATGATGAAGGTGCGCCAGGCGATCAACATCGTCATGGGCGCGATCCTCGGCACCAGCATCACGGGCTGGGTGCTCTGCCTTTCCGAGCTTGGCGGCTCGGGTGCAGGCTGGACGGAGCTTTTCTCCACGGCAACGCTCACGGGCGTGATCTCGATCGTGGGCATTGTGCTGCGGATGTTCTCCAAGTCGCAGACAAAGCAGCATATCGGCGATATCCTGATGGGCTTTGCCGTTTTGATGTTCGGCATGAGCACGATGAGCGACTCGGTCGCGCCGCTGCGTGAAAGCCCGTTCTTCATCGAGTTTATGATGAAGCTGTCAAACCCGCTGCTCGGCATCCTGTTCGGCGCCATCTTCACCGCCGTCATTCAGAGCGCATCGGCGGCAGTCGGTATCGTGCAGGCGCTGGCCTCCACGGGCGTGATCGACTTTGCAACGGCTCTGCCCGTCATCATGGGCATCGCCATCGGCGCTGCCATGCCGGTCCTGATCTCCGCCATCGGCGCAAACGTCGACGGCAAGCGTACCGCCTTCGTCTACCTTGTGGTCGAGCTTGCCGGCGTGGTCTTCTGGGGCGCGGTGTTCTACATTGCAAACGCCATCTTCCATTTCTCATTCCTGACGATGCCCATGACGGCCGTCAGCATTGCAGCGCTCAACACGCTGTTCCGGTTTGTCAAGGTCGTGATCCTGCTTCCGTTCACAGATGTGATCGAGGCGCTGGTCAGCTTCCTCATCAAGGGTGATGCGCGCGACGAGGTGCCCGCGATCATGCAGCTCGAGGAACGCTTCCTCAAGCACCCGGCGCTTGCCATCGAGCAGAGCCGCCTTTCCGTCAACGCCATGGCCGAGGAGGCCAGAGGCAACCTTGCCGAGGCCATCGGCCTGATGCGCGGCTACTCGGACAAGGGGTATGATCTGGTCGCCCGGATGGAGGGGACGGTCGACCGGTACGAGGATATGATCGGATCGTATCTGGTCAAGCTCACCGGCTGTGAGCTGACCGGGAGACAGAACGAGGAAGTTCTGAAGTTCCTTCACACGATCTCGGACTTTGAGCGCATTTCGGACCATGCGCTGAACATCGGCGAAAGCGCGCGCGAGCTGCATGAGAAGCATCTGACCTTCTCGGAGCAGGCGTGGCATGAGCTGGATGTGCTGCAATCCGCCGTGCAGGAGATCGTCCGGCTGACGACGCAGGCGTTCACCGAGAACGATCTGGCACTGGCGGCACGCGTCGAGCCGCTCGAGGAGCTGATCGACAACCTCTGTGACGAGCTGAAGCTCCACCACGTTGACCGGCTGCAAAAGGGTCAGTGTACCATCCAGATCGGCTTTGTCTTTAACGACCTTCTGACGAATTTTGAACGCATCTCCGACCACTGCTCCAACATCGCCGTCGCGATGATCGAGCTGGAATCGGATGAGTTCGACACCCACCAGTACCTCAAGAGCGTCAAGGAGCTGAAGTCCGCCGATTTCACGCGCCTGTATGAGGAGTACAGCAAGGTCTATTCCATCTGAATCCACAAGGCAAACGGGGGCTGTCTCACTAAGAGGCAGCCCCGGTGTGTTTGTCAGGAAGCGCAAAATGGCGCGGGTGCGGGCTCCGGGCGCTGCGGCGTCCGGCGGAGAGTTTCGGAATCGCACGAAAATAGGCACAAAGCATAAAAAAGCCGCATCCTCGGATGCGGCTTTGTGCACAAATATCGGAAGTAGGAATTGACAATGCAGGCGGGACATGTTAAAATAGATTTCCATAATGCCTGAGTATGTGCATTTGCCAAATTCCCCTTTGTAGCCTGATTATAGCACCGGGAAGGCTGCTGCGCAAGCAGGATATGGAGAAAAACAGACAACGCAACCGAGCGTATCAAAAACACAGAACCAAAAAGAAAGGCTGTGATGAAACATAATGGCGACGACTCAAGACGTCATGTTCGGCAAGACGCTCCGCAAGAGCTTTGCCAAGCGTGAACAGATCATTCCGATCCCCAATATGCTGAAGATCCAGAGAGACTCTTATGAGTGGTTCCTCCGTGAGGGACTGCACGAGGTCTTTAAGGACGTGGACACCATCAGCGACTATACGGGCAACCTCGAGCTCAGCTTCCTCGACTACAGCATGAACGAGCCGCCCAAGTACACCGTTGAGGAGTGCAAGGAGCGCGACGCAACGTTCGCAAAGCCCATCAAGGTGCGCGTCCGCCTGCATAACAAGGAGACCGGCGAGATCAAGGAGCAGGAGATCTTCATGGGCGATTTCCCGCTGATGACCAACGGCGGCACCTTCGTCATCAATGGCGCCGAGCGCGTCATCGTTTCTCAGATCGTCCGCAGCCCCGGCATGTACTACGGCGACGAGGTGGACAAGGCTGACCAGCACATCTACAGCGCAACGGTCATCCCGTACCGCGGCGCATGGCTGGAGTACGAGACGGATCTCAGCAACGTCTTTTATGTCCGCATCGACAAAAACCGCAAGATCCCCATCACATGCCTCATCCGTGCGCTCGGCATTTCCACCGATGCGCAGATCAAGGAGCTGTTCGGCGAGGATCCGCTGATCCTTGCAACGCTTGAGAAGGATACCTGCCACACGCGCGAGGAATCCCTGCTGGAGATCTACCGCAAGCTCCGTCCGGGCGAACCGCCTACGGTCGAAAGTGCTGAGTCTTATATCGAGGCGCTGTTCTTTGACGCGCGCCGCTACGACGTCAGCAAGGTCGGCCGCTACAAGTTCAATAAGAAGATGGACATCTGGAGCCGCCTGTCCGGCCAGACGCTGGCAAAGCCCGTCGCCGACCCGATGACCGGCGAGATCCTTGCGATGGACGGCGAGACGCTCAACCGCGAAAAGGCGCACATGATCTCCGATTGCGGCGTCAACGAGGCGGTCGTGCTCTGCGGCGACCGCGAGGTCAAGGTGTTCTCCAACGGCATGGTCGATATGGCCAAGTTCGTAGACTTTGATCCGGCGCAGTACGGCATCAAGGAAAAGGTCTGCTTCCGCGTGCTGCGCGAAATGCTTGAGACCGTTCCCGCCGACGGCTGGAAGGAGGCCATCGAGGATCGCTATGACGAGCTGATCCCGAAGCACATCACGAAGGACGACATCCTTGCCTCCATCAACTACCTGATCACAATGGTGCGCGGCGCCGGCACGACCGACGACATCGACCATCTCGGAAACCGCCGCCTGCGCTGCGTGGGCGAGCTGCTCCAGAACCAGTTCCGTGTCGGCTTCACCCGCCTCGAGCGCGTCATCCGCGAGCGCATGACCATTCAGGACCTCGACGTTGTCACGCCGCAGAGCCTGATCAACATCCGGCCTGTCACGGCGGTCATCAAGGAGTTCTTCGGCTCCTCGCCGCTGTCGCAGTTCATGGACCAGAACAACCCTCTGGCAGAGCTGACGCACAAGCGCCGCCTGTCCGCACTCGGCCCCGGTGGTCTGTCGCGTGAGCGCGCGTCCTTCGACGTCCGAGACATTCACTATACGCACTACGGACGCATGTGCCCGATCGAGACGCCGGAAGGCCCGAACATCGGTCTGATCAACTATCTGGCGTCCTATGCCAAGATCAACGAGTACGGCTTCATCGAGGCGCCGTTCCGCAAGATCGACAAGGCGACCGGCCGGATCACCGACACCGTGGAATACATGACCGCCGATGTTGAGGACGATTACTACATCGCGCAGGCCTCCGAGCCGCTGGATGAAGAAAAGCGCTTTGCCAATCCGCGCGTCATCTGCCGCCACCGCGACGAGATCATCTCCGTCGAGCGCGAGCTCATCGACTATGTCGACGTTGCCCCGAACATGATGACCTCCATCGCGACCGCGTTCATCCCGTTCCTTGAGAACGATGACGCAAACCGCGCGCTGATGGGCGCGAACATGCAGCGTCAGGCCGTTCCTCTGATGGTCACCGAGGCGCCGATCGTCGCCACCGGCATCGAGCACAAGTGCGCCGTTGACTCTGAGGTCTGCATCACCGCCAAGGGCCCCGGCGTCATCACCCGCGTTTCCGCGACCGGCGTTTCCGTCCGCTATGACGACGGCAACATCGCCGATTACACGCTGACCAAGTTTGCCCGCTCCAACCAGGGCACCTGCATCAACCAGCGCCCGATCGTCACGGTCGGCGAGCGCGTGGAGGCCGGTCAGGTCATCGCCGACGGCCCCGCCTGCTCTCAGGGCGAGATCGCGCTTGGTAAGAACGTGCTCATCGGCTTCATGACGTGGGAAGGCTACAACTACGAGGACGCCATTCTTCTGAACGAGCGTCTTGTCCGCGAGGACGTTTTCACCTCCATCCACATCGAGGAGTATGAGACCGAGGCCAGAGACACCAAGCTCGGGCCTGAGGAGATCACACGCGACATCCCGAACGTCGGCGAGGACACCCTCAAGGATCTCGACGAAAACGGCGTCATCCGCATCGGTGCGGAGGTCACCTCCGGCGATTATCTGGTCGGCAAGGTCACGCCGAAGGGCGAGACCGAGCTGACGGCTGAGGAGCGCCTGCTGCGCGCCATCTTCGGCGAAAAGGCAAGAGAAGTCCGCGATTCCTCCCTCAAGGTCCCGCACGGCGAGGCCGGCATCATCGTGGACGTCAAGGAATTCACCCGTGAAAACGGCGACGAGCTGGCGCCCGGCGTCAACAAGGTCGTCCGCGTCTATATCGCGCAGAAGCGTAAGATCTCCGTCGGTGATAAGATGGCGGGCCGCCACGGCAACAAGGGCGTCGTTTCCCGCATCCTGCCGCAGGAGGACATGCCGTTCCTGCCCGACGGCACGCCGCTGGACATCGTTCTGAACCCGCTGGGCGTTCCGTCCCGTATGAACATCGGTCAGGTCCTGGAGGTCCACCTCGGCTACGCGGCGCACGCACTCGGCTGGAAGGTCGCGACCCCGATCTTCAACGGCGCAAACGAGAAGGAGATCCGCGAGCTGCTCAAGCAGGGCGGCGTTGCCGAGGACGGCAAGACCGTTCTGTACGACGGCCGTACCGGCGAGGCCTTTGACCAGCGCGTTACGGTCGGCTATCCGTACTACCTCAAGCTCCACCATCTGGTCGATGATAAGATCCATGCCCGTTCCACCGGCCCGTACTCCCTGGTCACGCAGCAGCCGCTCGGCGGCAAGGCGCGCTTCGGCGAAATGGAAGTCTGGGCGCTGGAGGCTTACGGCGCTGCATACACGCTTCAGGAGATCCTGACGGTCAAGTCCGACGACGTGACGGGCCGTGTCAAGACCTACGAAGCCATTGTCAAGGGTCACAACGTACCCAAGCCCGGTGTGCCGGAATCGTTCAAGGTTCTGGTCAAGGAGCTTCAGTCCCTCTGCCTCGACGTCAAGGTGCTTGACGAGCAGGGCGAGGAGATCGAACTCAAGGACGAAGATGAAGATGAGGGCGGCTTCAACGGCAACTACAACGACGAGGAGATCTCGCTGTATGACGGCCCGGTCGGCAACGATGTCGAGGAAGACGAGGCTGCCGACGCCGGTTATGAGCTGAAGGACGAGGACGATGTGCTCGGCCTGCTGGACGATCTGAATGACGGCGCGGATGACGCGTCCGACGACGAATAAGGAGGTGGCAATACAATGAGTTACGCAACCTTTGACGCTATTAAAATCGGTATTGCTTCCCCGGATAAGATCCGCGAATGGTCTTATGGCGAGGTCAAGAAGCCGGAAACCATCAACTACCGCACGCTGAAGCCCGAGCGCGACGGCCTGTTCTGCGAGCGCATTTTTGGCCCGACGAAGGACTGGGAATGCCACTGCGGCAAGTATAAGAAGATCCGCTACAAGGGCAAGATCTGCGACCGCTGCGGCGTCGAGGTCACCAAGGCCAAGGTGCGCCGCGAGCGCATGGGCCACATCGAGCTGGCGGCTCCGTGCAGCCATATCTGGTATTTCAAGGGCATTCCCTCCCGCATGGGTCTGCTGCTGGATATCAGCCCCCGCATCCTTGAAAAGGTGCTCTATTTCGCCAACTACATCGTCACCGATCCCGGTGACTGCCCGCTGGCGAAAAATCAGATCCTTTCTGAAAAAGAATACCGCGACATGCGCGAAAAGTATGAGGACGACTTCAAAGCCGGTATGGGCGCAGAGGCCATCAAGGAGCTTCTCGGCCAGATCGACCTTGAGGAGCTCTCCGAGCAGCTCCGCAGCGAGCTGAAGGACGCCTCCGGCCAGAAGAAGCTGCGCATCATCAAGCGTCTGGAAGTGGTCGAGTCGTTCCGCATGTCCGGCAACGACCCCACGTGGATGGTCATGGACGTGCTGCCGGTCATCCCGCCGGAGCTTCGCCCGATGGTCCAGCTTGACGGCGGCCGCTTCGCGACCTCCGACCTCAACGACCTTTATCGCCGTGTCATCAACAGAAACAACCGTCTCAAGCGCCTGATCCAGCTCTCCGCGCCGGATATCATCATCCGCAACGAGAAGCGTATGCTTCAGGAGGCGGTCGACGCCCTGATCGACAACGGCCGCCGCGGCCGTGCCGTCACCGGCGCGAACAACCGCGCCCTCAAGTCCCTCAGCGATATGCTCAAGGGCAAGCAGGGCCGCTTCCGCCAGAACCTGCTCGGTAAGCGCGTTGACTATTCCGGCCGTTCCGTCATCGTTGTCGGCCCGGAGCTGAAGCTCTATCAGTGCGGCGTGCCGAAGGAGATGGCCATTGAGCTGTTCCGGCCGTTCGTTATGAAGAAGCTGGTCGAGGACGGCCTTGCAAACAACATCAAGTCCGCCAAGAAGATGATCGACAAGGGCAAGGACGAGGTCTGGGATGCACTTGAGGACATCATCAAGGATCGCCCGGTCATGCTCAACCGCGCGCCGACGCTGCACCGTCTCGGCATTCAGGCGTTTGAGCCGGTTCTGGTCGAGGGCCGCGCGCTGAAGCTGCATCCGCTGTGCTGCACCGCGTTCAACGCCGACTTTGACGGCGACCAGATGGCAATTCACGTTCCGCTGTCGGCAGAGGCACAGGCTGAGGCCCGTATGCTGATGCTGTCGGCCAACAACCTGCTGCGCCCGCAGGACGGCAAGCCCGTCACGGTCCCGACGCAGGATATGATCCTCGGCACCTACTACCTGACCTATCAGCGCTATGACATCGATGCGTTCGATACCATCCACGAGATGCTGCCGCTGCTTGACTGCGGCAAGCTGGCGCCCGAGAAGCCCATCTGGGTCAAGAACATCTGGGACGATCCGGAAAGCACGGACTTCCAGTGCTATCTCCGCACCAGAGGCGAGCTGATCGAGAACGAGGACGACCGTCCCGAGACCATTCCCGGCTCGTATCAGACGCTGGAGCAGGCTGTCAAGGCGCTCGAAAACGGCGAGATCGCGCTCGACGACGTGATCTATGTCTGGAACATCTGGGACAACATCGCCGACATCAAGGAGGAGAACCACATCTTCGTCCGCACCGTCGGAACGTATGCAAAGGACGCCTTTGAAAACGGCTGCGTGAAGCCCAGAGAGTACTTTAAGATGTACCATTCCGCGGACGAGGCCATGATGGCCTACTCCGACGGTCTGGTCGATATGCACGACCCGATCCGCGTCTGGAAGGAGATCGAGATCGACGGCAAGCCCGAGCACCGCATCATCGATGCGACGGTCGGCCGCCTCATCATCAACGGCGCCATCCCGCAGAACCTCGGTTTCAAGAAGCGCGAGACCACGGACGATCTGTTCCCGCTGGAGATCGACTTCGTCGTGGGCAAGAAGCAGCTCGGCAAGATCATCGACAAGTGTATCCGCATCAACGGCTTCACCGAATCGACCGAAATGCTCGACAAGGTCAAAGCACTTGGCTACAAGTACTCCACCAGAGCCTCCATCACCGTCTCCATCGCCGATATGGAGGTCCCGGAGAAGAAGTTTGACATCATCCGTGAGGCAGAAAAGGAAGTCGTCAAGATCGACCGCCAGTACAAGCGCGGCTTTATCACCAACGACGAGCGCTACCGCCTGACCGTTCAGCAGTGGGAAAAGTCCATCAAGGACGTCACGGACGCGCTGCAGGGCAACCTGAAGCGGTTCAACCCGATCTTCATGATGGCAGACTCCGGCGCGCGCGGCAGCATGAACCAGATCCGTCAGCTCGCCGGTATGCGAGGTCTGATGGCGGACACGAACGGCCGCACGATCGAGATCCCGATCAAGGCAAACTTCCGTGAGGGCCTGTCCGTTCTGGAATACTTCATCTCCTCCAGAGGCGCCCGTAAGGGCATGACCGATACCGCGCTGCGTACCGCGGACTCCGGTTATCTGACCCGCCGCATGGTCGACGTCTGCCAGGACGTCATCATCCGCGAGTTTGACTGCGGCGCCACCAGCGGCAGCTGGAAGGGTGACTACTACGAAAAGGGCCAGCTTATTGACTCCTTCGGAAACCGCATCCGCGGCCGTTATCCTGTGGACGACATCGTTGACCCGAAGACCGGCGAGCTTCTCCACTCCAAGGACGTCATGCTCAAGGAGGAGGACGCCGCCATGTTCCAGGCTCACGGCATCGACAAGGTCTATGTCCGCTCCGTCCTCGGCTGCAAGGCACGCTCCGGCGTGTGCGCCAAGTGCTACGGCATGAACCTTGCGACCTCCGAGCTTGTAAACCTCGGCGAAGCGGTCGGCATCATCGCCGCACAGTCCATCGGTGAACCGGGCACGCAGCTTACCATGCGTACCTTCCACACCGGCG
>ENA-OPXM01000752-OPXM01000752.1-human-gut-metagenome-genome-assembly--contig:-NODE-752-length-17724-cov-1.635520_pt1 | contig 17724 bp, 17 predicted proteins | sample MGYA00241707_ERZ502035 | MGnify/ENA primary metagenome ERZ502035 (study PRJEB25962, sample SAMEA2043051) | human gut metagenome | biome: human gut; feature: human-associated habitat; material: faeces... | reverse complement strand
CACCGTATGCCCATTGCGCAACCGGCATACGGTGCCAGGTATTGCAGTGCAGCGGATTCAGACGCGGTTGCTACCACAACGATGGTGTTAGCCAGTGCGCCGTGCTCTTCCAGTTTACGTACCACGTTAGAAATGGTGGACGCTTTCTGGCCGATAGCGACATAGATACATTTGATACCGGAATCGCGCTGGTTGATGATGGCATCGATAGCCAGTGCGGTTTTACCTGTCTGACGGTCACCGATGATCAATTCACGCTGACCACGGCCGATTGGGAACATGGAGTCAACGGCTTTATAACCGGTCTGTACCGGCTGATCTACGGACTGACGTTCGATAACGCCCGGAGCGATTGCTTCTACAGCAGAGAAGCCGTCGTGATCCAGCGGACCTTTACCGTCGATTGGTGCACCCAGAGTGTTAACCACACGGCCCAGCAGGCCACGGCCAACCGGAACTTCCAGGATACGGCCAGTACACTTAACTTTCATGCCTTCGGCAAGGTCAGCGTACGGACCCATAACAACCGCACCTACAGAGTCGCGCTCGAGGTTCAGTGCGATAGCGTAACGGTTACCCGGCAGGGAGATCATTTCACCCTGCATACAATCGGCCAGGCCGTGAATGCGGATAACACCGTCACTTACAGAAACAATAGTACCTTCGTTGTGAGCTTCACTCACAACATTGAACTGAGCAATGCGCTGCTTGATCAGTTCGCTGATTTCGGTGGAATTCAGTTGCATGCTCCAGTCCCCTTAAGACTGCAAGACGTCTGCAAGGCGCTCAAGACGACCGCGTACGCTGCCATCAATGACCATATCACCCGCTCGGATGATAACGCCTGCCATTACAGACTTATCGATTTTGCAATTCAGCTTAACTTTGCGTGACAGACGTTTTTCCATCGCAGCAGAAATTTTCGCGAGCTGTTGTTCACTCAGTGCGGCAGCGGAAATGACGTCTACCTCAGCGGTAGCCTCACTCACGGCACGCAGGTGAATAAACTGCTCCAGAACATCCGGGAGCGCGTTAAGACGACCATTTTCAGCCATTACCCGAATCAGGTTCTGACCGTTTTCGTCCAGTTGCTCACCACAAACTGCGATAAACGACTCGGCGAGCGTTTCTGGCGCAAGCGCGCCAGAGAGAAGCTCTGCCATTTGTTCGTTTTTGGTTACCTCGGCGGCAAACGCCAGCATGTCCTGCCAGCGTTCTACACTTTGGTGTTCGACGGCAAAGTCAAAAGCTGCTTTGGCGTAGGGGCGAGCTACCGTAATAAATTCAGACATCAGCCCCTCCCTCCTTACAGTTCAGCGACAAGTTTATCCGCGATGTCGCTGTTAGCAGCTTCATCCACGGAACGTTCGATGATCTTCTCGGCGCCAGCAACAGCCAGGATAGCAACTTGCTTACGCAGCTCTTCACGGGCACGTTTACGCTCGGCTTCAATTTCTGCCTGCGCCTGGGCCACGATTTTAGTACGTTCCTGTTCTGCCTCAGCTTTCGCTTCGTCCAGAATCTGCGAGCGGCGTTTGTTCGCCTGCTCGATGATTACCTGGGCTTCCGCTTTCGCTTTTTTCAGCTGGTCGGTCGCGCTGGCCTTTGCAAGGTCAAGGTCCTTATGTGCTCGTTCTGCGGAAGCAAGACCGTCAGCAATTTCTTTTTGACGTTTTTCGATGGCTGCCATTAATGGCGGCCATACGTACTTCATGCAGAACAGAACGAACAGGACAAACGCGATGGCCTGGCCGAGGATTGTTGCGTTAAGATTCACAGCACAATGCCTCTATTTAGTTAACGTTCTGATATTGCTCTTTAAATAAAAGCAACGCTTACTACGCGACAGCGAACATCACGTACAGACCCAGACCTACAGCGATCATCGGGATAGCATCCACCAGACCCATAACGATAAAGAACTGAGTACGCAGCAGAGGAATCAGATCAGGTTGACGCGCTGCGCCTTCCAGGAATTTACCCCCGAGGATGCCGATTGCCGCCAGACCCATCATCACAGCGGCAGCCATGTACAGCAGATCCATATTCAGGTTTTCCATGACAGTCTCCAGTTTGTTTCAGTTAAAACGTAGTAGTGTTGGTAAATTAATGTTCTTCAGACGCCATCGACAGATAGACGATCGTCAGAACCATGAAGATGAAGGCTTGCAGCGTAATGATCAGGATGTGGAAAATGGCCCACGGCACATTCAGGATCCACTGTGACCACCACGGCAACAGACCAGCAATCAGAATGAAAATCAGCTCACCGGCATACATGTTACCGAACAGTCGCAAACCAAGTGAAACTGGTTTGGACAGCAGGCTTACCCCTTCAAGGATTAAGTTGACAGGAATGAACGCCCAGTGATTGAACGGCTGCAGCGTCAACTCTTTCGTGAAGCCGCCGATGCCTTTCATTTTGATGCTGTAGAACAGAATCAGGATAAATACGCCCAATGCCATAGACAGCGTTACGTTCACGTCCGCAGACGGAACCACACGCAGTGCAGGCAGACCCAGTACATGTTCAGCAATGTACGGCAGCAGGTCGATAGGCAGTAAATCCATCAGGTTCATCAGGAATACCCAGACGAAGATCGTCAGGGCCAGCGGAGCAATCAGCTTGCTTTTGCCATGGTACATGTCTTTCACGCTACCATTAACAAAGCCGATCACCAGCTCAATCGCGGTCTGAAACTTACCTGGCACACCGCTGGTCGCCTTTTTGGCTACGCTACGGAATAAAACCAGGAACAACAGACCCAGCACCACCGAGAAGAACATGGAGTCAATATTGATTGTCCAGAAGGTGGCTGGGGGGTTATGTGGATCCACCAGCGAGAATGTACGCAGGTCCAGCTGAAGGTTATTCAGGTGGTGTCCTATGTAATCCTGCGGCGTCATATTTTCTGAAGCCATGATGCCTTTTACCCTTTGTTGTTAATTACAGCCGGTGCCAGTATCTGAACCACCAGCACCAAAACCCACGTAACGATCAGCGGCAAGAATACCGCCTTTAAAACCGCCAACGCCACCACAAGTAACACCAACATCGCCAGAACTTTGAAAGCTTCGCCAAATGCGAATGTCCAGGCCACCCGGCCTTTCGCTGGTGTATGCGCCTGGTGACGCCAGGCAAATATCATAAACAAAACGTTAGGCAGAAAGACTGCCAGGCCCCCGCTTATTGCAGAGACGCCCCAGAAGGGGTCTTTGAGGCTGAACAGCAATCCACTTGCTATCACCACCAGTAACTGAACGAGCAGAAGCTTCCGAGCAACGTTTCGACTCACGAGCGACACAGACATCACGTTTTTCACTCCTGCTCCCTTCGAGGTATGCCGCGTGTCGTATAAAACTTTCTTTAAGGCTTAGAGTCAAGCATCAAAAAGCGGTCAAATTATACGGTGCGCCCCCGTGATTTCAAACAATAAGTAGCCAAAAGGTGAATAAATGTTTAAATATTTTTCCAGTGCATACAATTGCGACTTTTCTGCTAACCCTGTTCGATCATGAAAAACTGTAAATAACGCGTAAACACTGGTGATAAAGCGTGCTTCAGATCACATATTGCGCATGTTCGCGCACAGCATATTTATTTACTTGGCAAATGATGCCTTTGCAAGTTTATGATATTTCAGTCTAAAAACAGATACTGTTTTAATAAATGACATTTACACAACAAAAACCACCCATTGACATTTTTAATAATGTTTTAACAGCCAATGATGATTCTTAGCGCCGATTTTTAGCAGACTGATATTTTCACTTATGACTTATTTTCTGCTTACCAAAAAAAGCCACGTTATCTTGTTGATGCAAAAGAGTGAACGTGGCGTTAAATGTAACCAGTTATATCAGTAGAAAACCTGGTTGTTGTTAACAGTCTAACCGGTCAATTTTTTATGATTTTTTTGATAAAAATTAAATTTTATTTGCTTTAATCACCACCAGATGACGTTCGCCATCCAGGGCTGGAACCTGAAGTTTAACCACTGATTCGACCTGATATTCTTCGGGCAACAAAGCGATTTCATCTTCCGGCATTTGCCCTTTCAGCGCGTAGAAACGGCCTTGCTCACCAGGAAGATGGTGGCACCAGCTCACCATATCGTTCAGAGAGGCAAAAGCGCGGCTAATTACGCCATCAAATGGCGGCTCTGAAGGAAACTCTTCTACCCTGCTCTGTACTGGTTCAATATTCTCCAGTTTAAGCTCATGTTGCACCTGACGAAGGAAACGCACGCGTTTACCAAGGCTATCCAACAGAGTGAAATGGGCTTCAGGACGCACGATAGAGAGTGGAATGCCAGGCAGTCCTGGTCCGGTGCCGACATCGATAAACCGTTCACCTTGCAGATACGGTGCCACCACAATGCTATCGAGAATATGGCGTACCAGCATCTCATTAGGATCGCGGACCGAAGTCAGGTTGTACGCTTTGTTCCATTTATGCAGCATATTCACGTAGGCAATAAGCTGGTTTTTCTGGTGATCGGTAAGCGAAATTCCTGCGTCTTTCAGCAGAGAGGTGAGTTTGTTTAGCACGGTGATTACCTGTTCTTGATGCGTTGCCTGGTAAGCGGGTGCTTACCAGGCATTTTTAATGCGTTATGCGCTACGACGCAGCATACCCTGTTTTTTCAGCCACACCAGCAGAATGGAGATGGCCGCAGGCGTGACGCCAGAAATACGCGAAGCCTGACCGATAGAGGCCGGTTTGTGATCGTTAAGTTTGGCGATCACTTCGTTAGAAAGACCGGATACCTGGCGGTAATCCAGCGTCGCTGGTAGCAGGGTGTTCTCGTTACGCAGCTGCTTTTCGATCTCATCTTGCTGGCGCGCGATATAACCTTCGTATTTAACCTGAATCTCAACCTGTTCCGCCGCCTGTTCGTCTGTCAACGCAGGGGCAAACGGCGTCAGCGTGGTTAATTTTTCATAAGTCATTTCACTGCGGCGCAGCAGATCCAGCAGTGACATCCCCGAACGAATCGGCGCTGTTCCCAGCTCTGCCAATTTGGCAAGCACTTCCGCATTAGGAGGTAAATGTGTACTGCTCAAATTCTGCAATGTCCGTTCAAGCAAACTGCGTTTTGCAGTAAAAGCTTCGTAACGAACATCGTTTACCAGACCAACAGCTCTGCCTTTTTCCGTTAACCGAAGGTCAGCATTATCCTGACGCAGCAGCAGCCGGTATTCAGCACGGGAAGTCATCATGCGGTAAGGCTCATTCGTTCCTTTTGTAACCAGATCATCAATCAAAACACCTAAATAGCCTTCGCTGCGGCTTAAAATAAGCGGCTCTTTACTCCTTATTTTCTGCATGGCATTAACGCCGGCAAGAAGCCCCTGAGCGGCGGCTTCTTCATACCCACTGGTACCGTTCGCCTGACCGGCAGAAAAAAGTCCGCTGATAGCTTTATGTTCTAACGTCCGCTGCAATTGCAGCGGATCCAGACAATCATAATCAATAGCATAACCGGCGCGCATCATCCGGCAATTTTCCAAACCGGGTATAGTCTGCATAAACTGCAGCTGAACATGTGCGGGCAAAGACGATGACATTCCCTGCACATACATTTCATTTGTACGTAACCCTTCCGGTTCCACAAATAACTGATGCCGTTCCTTATCGGCAAAACGTACGATTTTAGCTTCAATAGAAGGACAATAGCGTGGACCGACGCCTTCGATCATACCATTGAACATACCTGACAAATGCAGATTATCACGAATGATCTTATGAGTATCAGCATTGGTATAAGTCAGCCAGCAGGGAATCTGCTTTCTTTCCGTAATCGTACTCATAAAAGAAAAATTACGTACCTGTTCATCGCCATATTGAGCTTCCATTCTGCTGTAATTCAGGCTGCGGGCATCGATTCTCGCCGGAGTACCCGTTTTAAAACGCATCAGCTCTACTCCATGCTCTAATAAAGAAGACGACAGTTTATTGGCTGAGCGCAATCCGTTAGGTCCTGATTCATAATTTACCTGACCATAAACAATACGCCCGCGCAGATAAGTGCCGGTAGCTAAAATGACGCACTTCGCTTCAAAAACTTCGCCCGTTTCAGCCTCTACACCAACTACAGCTCCATTTTCAACTAATAATCTGTCGATCATCAATTGTTTAACATCCAGATTTTCCTGGTTTTCCACAACCTGCTTCATCAAAGTATGATAAAAAGGCTTATCAGCCTGAGCTCTTAACGCATGGACAGCATAACCTTTACCTGTATTTAAAAGCCGCATCTGAATACAGGCTTCATCAGCAGTTAGACCCATCTGACCGCCTAAAGCATCAATCTCACGCACTAAATGACCCTTAGCCGGTCCGCCGACAGAAGGGTTACAGGGCATCAAAGCAATATTATCCAAAGACAAAGTAGCAAGAAGAGTCCTGCCGCCAAGGCGTGCAGCCGCCAGGGCCGCTTCTACTCCGGCATGACCTGCACCGATAACGACGACATCATAATTATCAGTAATATACATTTTGTCACCTACAACCTAAACTCTTATTTCCCAACACAGAATTTTGAAAAAATTTCATTGATGATTTCATCCTGAAGAGTATCACCTGTAATCAAACCCATAGCATCGATCGCTTTATGCAGATCAATGACCAGACAATCATATGGCAGCATCGATGCCGCTGCTCTGATTGCTTCTTCTACACTTAACAAAGCTTCACGCAGCAGATTCTCGTGACGTGTATTTTGTACATAAGCACCACCAGATATAGCATGCTCTGAACCATAAACATAACTTTGCAGCCAGGCAGTAAACTGTTCCAGCCCACCGCCGGTTTTTGCAGATAAAAGCAGTACTCTATCTTTACCAAAGCGTTTCTGTAAAGCTGTTAAATCATTTACCTGCGGTCGATCACCTTTATTTACTATTATAACACAGGGCTTACCTGCAACTGCATTTAAAATTTCTTCATCTTCTTCGTTTAAAGGCTGAGATCCATCCAAAACTACTACAGCCAATTCTGCTTTGTCAAGACGTTCCTTACTCCTGGCAACCCCTATCTTCTCAACATAATCTTCTGTCTGCCTGATGCCGGCAGTATCAACTAATACCAATGGCACACTGCCAAGCAATAACTGTTCTTCAATTACATCGCGCGTAGTTCCGGCATATTCTGAAACAATAGCCCTTTCCTCACTGAGCAGAGTATTTAAAAGACTTGATTTGCCTACGTTAGGACGACCGACAATTACTGTCTGCAGACCTTCGCGTAATATTTTACCGGTATGAGCATGTTTAAGCAGATATTCCAGTTCCTGTTTGACCCTTTCCATACCTTCACTGACAGTATTAAAAGTTATTTCCTCAATATCTTCTTCCGGATAATCAATAACTGCTTCCAGATTTACTACAATATCTAATAAATTACGGCGCAGACCTTTGATTTTTTTAGACAGTTGGCCATCCTGTTGACGTACTGCCATTTTTAAAGAAGCTTCACTGCGTGATTTAATAATATCCATAACTGCTTCCGCCTGGATCAGATCTATACGTCCGTTTAAAAAAGCTCTCTTTGTAAACTCGCCCGGTTCAGCCGGACGAGCGCCCATTTTATAGGTTAGACCCAGGATAGTTTTTAACGATTGTAAACCGCCATGACTTTGTATTTCCACTACATCTTCTGCAGTATAGGAATGTGGTCCCTGCATATAAACAGCAAGAACCTCGTCTATTTTACTATTTTCTTCATCAACTACATGACCATAAACAAGCAGATGCGGTGTATGTTCGGTCAATTTTTTACCCGAAGCTGATCGAAACAACTTATCACCTATCGCAGCAGCCTCAGTACCACTGATGCGTATTATTCCTACCGCGCCTTCACCTAAAGCCGTAATAACGGCGCTGATTGTTTCGTTAGTTTCAGAAACTGTATGTTTCTTTGCCATAATTACTCTCCAATAGAGAAACCCAGTAAAATAAATTACTGGGTCTCAGACACAAATTATTTTTTTAATTCGATTACTACCTTACGATAAGGTTCTTCACCTTCGCTTAAAGTAGTAATGCGGCGATCATTCTGCAACGCCATATGAATAATCTTTCTTTCATGAGGGTTCATCGGTTCAAGAACTACTCTTTCACCGTTACGTTTAACTTTATCAGCAAGACGTACAGCCAAACGGCTCAATGTTTCTATTCTCCGCTCACGGTAATCTTCAACATCGATAATAATACGAATTCTTTCACTGGAATTTTTATTAGCCACGAGATTAGTCAGATATTGCAGAGCATCCAAAGTCTGTCCGTGTTTGCCGATCAGTATCCCCATATCTGGACCATGTAATTTTAAAGTAACAGCACTATCAGCTTTATTAACGAATTTTTCCATAACCACTTCAATTTTCATGGAATGGAATATTTTCTGTAAAAATTCCTTACCGGCCCGGACTGCTTCTTCATCAACTACAAATTCTTTTTTTACTGCTGCTTCTGTATCTGTGTCTACAGCAGTATTTTTATATTCTTCTTTACCGGCCTGAACGTCAGCTTTAATATTATCTAAAGCTTCTTCAACAACATCGCCGATTTTAGCAGCAGCATCTTTTAAAGTAACACGAATTTTAGCTTTTTTAGAAAATAAACCAAATAAACCGTTTTTCGCTTCTTCAATAACTTCGATATTTACTTTATCCCGAGTAGTTTTTAACTCATTCAAAGCCTGTTCTAAAGCTTCATCAACATTTTTTCCTGTTTTTTCTAGGAAACCCATCTTTTTCGCCTCCTGTAGCAATTATTTTACAGTAGCCTTATTCATCAGTGCCTGCTGACCGATCTGCATCAGGTTCATAACAACCCAGTAAAGCACCAGACCAGCTGGGAAGCTAAAACTGATATAGCCGATAAAAAGCGGCATAAAATACAGCATCATCTTATTTTGTGCTGAAGAAGTATCCGGCATAGTCTGTTTTGACTGCACAAAAGTAGTCAAAGCTGATAAAACCGGCAGTATATACATCGGATCCGGATTAGAGATACTTTGAATCCATAAAAAATTAGCCGGTCCAACATAATGAAAATCACGAATACCATAGAAAATACCGATCATAATCGGCATTTGTACTAATAACGGCAGACAGCCAGCTAAAGGATTGACATTTTCCTGTTTATAAAGGTTTGCCAGTTCCATATTCAAACGTTGTTTATCGTTCTTGTATTTTTCCTGGATAGCTTTCATTTTAGGCTGCATAGCCATCATTGCTTTTGTTGATTCGATTTGTTTTTTTGTTAAAGGATACAACAGTATTTTAACAATAATCGTCATAATGATAATTGCCAGGCCATAATTAGGTAAACCTACAGTAGCAGTCATATTATAAAGTACCGTAATAACCTGCTGAACAATATTACTGAGAAAGTCCAAGATATCACTCCTTAGAGGTTAGTGTATATATTTACTACTTTAATTTGCATTATCAAGTTGTTAACTAACAGGGTCATAACCGCCCGGATGAAAAGGATGACATTTTACTATCCTTTTAACTGCCAGCCAGCCGCCCTTTAAAGCGCCTTTTTTTCGGATAGCTTCAATGGCGTACTGAGAGCATGTAGGATAAAACCTGCATGTAGGCGGAAATAACGGTGAAATAAATAACTGATAAAAACGGATACAAACAATCATCAATGTTTTCACAGAAATTCACCTTACTTCAATAAAACGGCTCTTTTAGCTAAACGCATAAATACTCGATCATAAGTTTTTAAATCTGCAGCAGCCAGTTTTTTACGAGCTACCCAAATAAGCTGTATATTCGTCATCAATTCCGATTTATGATGACGAAATACTTCTCTCATCATTCTTTTGACACGATTACGTACTACGGCGTTACCAATTTTTTTACCGACAGCAAAACCAATCTTAGGACCTTCTGCGTCTAAAGGTAAAACATAAAGTACAGATAAACTGTCAACAACAGAACGTCCGGTAGTATACACCAATTGAAAACCGGCTTTAGACTTGATTCGATTTTTTTTAGGAAAAGTGAACTTTTTTCTTGGTTCCAAATTCTTGCACCTGCCCGCATGGAAAAAATAGGCCACTCTCGCGGCCTATTTTTATGATATTATGCAGACAATTTCTTTCTGCCTCTAGCACGTCTTCTTTTGAGAACTTGACGACCGCCCAAAGTTTTCATTCTTTCTCTAAAACCATGGGTTCTTTTTCTTCTAAGGTTGTTAGGTTGAAAAGTACGTTTCATGAAATCTTACCTCCTTACCACTCACTAGTTTTATCAAATTCTATATTGATTTGAATTGATAGCTACAGAAATTATATTAGAAACGACTTAAAGTGTCAAGAATAAAGCAGTTAGTTAAAGAAATTTTTATTATTTTCTATCCTTCAAAATTTTCTTCTCAATTAAAAATTGCTAATAACTCTTAATTTTGATAGAATATAGTGATAGTAATAATAGTCTTACTATGTCATTTTTTATATTTTACAGCGACAGAAAACCGACTGTAGGATTTTTTATAAGCCTTGCTATTATTTTTTGTCTCAAATCATTATTTCAACGCCTTACAATCCGTTTATGAGTAGCCACAGGAAGGATGTATTTTATGAGCTCGTACGATTTAGCAGAGGTTTGGGTAAAATTCCTGGAAAAATTCCATGAATCTACCAGTGAAAATGTTTATAATGCCTGGATCAAACCTTTGATTCCCTTAGAAATAACAGATACCTACTTAAAAGTAGGCGCCAAAAATAATTTTACAAAAAAATGGCTTGAAGAAACGTATACTACAGTCATTGAAGGTATGCTTGCCAGTATTACCGGCACAAACCTGCAGTTTAAAATTGAAAACCTTGATTTGAAAACTGAAGAACTCCCTATAAATTCAGCAGAAACTACTCCAGTACAAACTGAAAACAGATCTCTGCTTCCTGAGGCAGTTCTGCCGCCTGTAAAAAACAGTTTTACCCAGCAAGATCTTTTTGAAGATGATATCCAAAGCAACCTTAACCCAAAATATATCTTTGAAACTTTCGTTATCGGCAATTCCAACAGGTTTGCTTATGCAGCAGCTCAAGCTGTAGCTTCAAATCCTGCTAAAGCCTATAATCCACTTTTTATTTATGGCGGTGTCGGTCTAGGTAAAACACACTTGATGCATGCGATTGGCAATCAGATAAAAATGAATGATTCCAAAATGAAAATCTTATACATCTCAAGTGAAAAATTTACCAATGAAATAATTAATTCTATTCAAAATAAAAATACAGATGCTTTCAGAAAAAAATATCGTAATATCGATTGCTTAATTATCGACGATATTCAATTTTTAAAAAATAAAGAAATGACACAGGAAGAATTCTTTCATACTTTCAACACCTTATACGAAGCTAACAAACAGATTATCATATCCAGCGACCGTCTTCCGCGTGAAATCGAAACGCTGGAAGACCGATTGCGTTCACGTTTTGAATCAGGACTTCTCGCAGATATTCAATCTCCAGATCTGGAAACAAGAATCGCTATTTTGAGAAAAAAAGCAGAATCAGAAAACATCTCTATTCCTCATGATGTTATTTCTCTTGTTGCATCCAGCATTGACACCAATATACGTGAAATAGAAGGCGCTTATACAAAAATAGTAGCCTATGCTTCATTGATGGGAAGTCCGATAACTATAGATCTGGCAAAAAAAATACTTGACGCTATGGGAACCAGCACTAAAAACAAACAAATTACTTTTGACGATATCATTCAGGTTACATCTGATTATTTCAAAATCAAAAAAGAAGAATTTTTTACAAAAAAACGTACTCAAAATATTGCTTATCCAAGACAGATAGCAATGTATCTGTGTCGTGAAATGGCTGATTTTTCTTATCCCCGAATTGGTGAGTTTTTTGGAGGCCGCGATCACACTACTGTTATCCATGCATATGAAAAAATCGTAAAAAAGATCAAAGAAGATCCTAATTGTGAAAAAACTATTACTTACCTTGTAGATAAATTAAAACAATAACTTTCAAAATTCTACCATTATATAATACTTATCTACAGTTTCTGTGGATAAGTTGCGTTATTTCTGTGGATAAACAGTTAATAAAAAGCATCACACAAAAAACTGTTGATAATGTTAATAAATTTTCCCAATTATCCACACTTATATCAACAAGTTTCATAAAAGCTTTTATCAGTGTTTTTAGGCTGTTTCCACATATTCACACTCCCTACTACGACGTCTACTAAGATTTTAAATTAATATAGCAATAATAAAAAAGATGGAGGTCTGTATAACATGATTTTTACCTGTAAAACAACTAACCTTAACAAAGCAATCCAAACAGTTCAAAGAGCTATTTCTTCCAAACCTAGTACTCCTATCTTTTCCGGAATCCATTTAATTGCAGATAATAACATTTTAGAGATCCAGGCAATGGATCTGAATATGGCTATAGCTTGCAGTATAGAAGCGGAAATACAGGAAAAAGGAGAAATAGTTGTTTCAGCAAAGCATTTTTCAGAATTGATGCGTAAGCTTCCTGGCGAAAATGTTACCATCGTAAAAAATAAAGAAGAAAAAACTATCAATGTTCAATCCGATAAATCTGATTTTCAGCTCTTACTGATGAATGAAGATGATTATCCAAAATTTCCAGAATTTAATGCTGATAAACAAATAGTTTTAGAAGATGAAAAAATCAAGGAACTTATTAAAAAAACTATTTTTGCCTGCTCTACAGACGAAGCAAGACCTTTGTTCACAGGTATTTTAGTGGAACTCCAGGATGGTAAGATAACTTTTGTAGGTACTAATACTCACCGTTTATCAATCAAAACTATGGAACAGGAAAGCAGCGAAGCTATGTCAATGATTATTCCTTCCAGAGTTTTAAGTGAAATTGCTCGTAATTTAACAAGTGAGTTACCTCAGGAAGTAAAACTTTCTTTATTAAATAATCAAATCATGGTACAGATCGATAAAGTGGTAATTGTTTCCCGCTTAATCGAAGGAAAATTCCCTGATTATCGTAGAGTTATTCCTCCTGCTTTTAACATTAAAACTCTATTCAATGTTAAAGAATTGGCCGGAGCTGTAGAACGTGTTGCTTTATTTTCCAGTGATGGTGATTACAGTATTATCAAAGTAAGTGTCGGTAATAATGAAATCGTTGTAAGCTCAAGCAGTCCAGACGTTGGTAAGGGACGTGAAGTAATCGAATGTCAAACTCAGGGCGAAACGATCAATGTAGCTTTTAATTCTAAATATATCATTGATATTTTAAAAAATCTTACTGATGAACAGGCTACGATGGAGTTAAATACTTCTCTGAGTCCTGTTTGTATTAAACCGATTGCTGAAAGTAATTATATTTATATCGTTACTCCTGTCAGAGTCGTATTTTAAGTGAGAAGGTAAAAAATGGAAAAAATAACTGTCGGTATCACTACTGAATTTATTACGATCTCTAATCTTTTGAAATATGCAGGAGTTTTAGAGACCGGAGGACAGGCGCATGAGGCTATTGAAGCGGGAGTAGTTATGTTGAATGGTGTTATAGATACGGAAAAACGCAAGAAAGTTTTTCCGCAGGATACTGTTGTTTTAGATCAGCAAGTAGAAATAAAAGTTATAACGGAATAATTTATGAAAGTAAAAAGAATCTATGCAGTTAACTTTAGAAATTATAAAGAATGCTGTTTGGAAATTACTTCAATGGTCAATATCTTTTATGGGCAAAATGCTCAGGGAAAAACAAATCTTTTAGAAGCGATGTTTTATGCTGCCTTTGGAATGTCACATCGTACTGCCCAGGAAGATGATATGCAGCGTCTGGATACAAATCAGTTAGCTGTTGGTATTAATTTTGAAGATTTACATGGGGTAAATGATGTTAAAATAAAAAGACAGCAGCTCGATGGTAAGAATAAAAAAGAATTGTTTTTGAACGATGTAAAGGTTCGGCCCAAGGAACATTACGGAACTTTAAATATGGTGATGTTTTCACCTGAGGATCTGCAGCTTATCAAAGGTGAGCCCGCTTTGCGCAGACGTTTTTTTGATATGCAGATCTCACAGACTGATAAAGCTTATTATGATCTGTTGATAAAATATAATCGTATTTTACAGCAGCGCAACAGGCTTCTTAAAGATATCCGTGATAATGATGCCAGTATTGAGCTTTTATTGACCTGGGATCAGGAATTTGTACTGACTGCGGCCAGAATAGCTGTAAAAAGGCTGGCCGCTTTGCAGAAATTAAAAAATATAGCTAAAGATATTTATGCTGCTTTAACTGGTGAATTGGAAACATTAACTGTTTTTTATGAACTTAAAGCTAATAATGGCGAGCTTCTTTATCCTGATGAAGCTATCTGTTGGGAAGATTTCTATCGCAGTAAGCTGTTTGAACGGCGGCAGGTAGATATTTTAAGAGGCAGTACGGGCATAGGACCCCATCGTGATGATCTGTTATTTAAAGTAAATGACAGAATTTTGAAAGCTTTTGGTTCACAGGGGCAACAGCGCAGTGCTGCTTTAGCCTTAAAACTGGCACAGCTTGAATATGTCCGCCAGGAAATAGATGAGTTTCCTGTATTACTGTTGGATGATGTAATGAGTGAACTTGATGATCAAAGACGTTGTCAGCTATTAAAATTTATTGATGGTAAAGTTCAAACTTTTATTACGGTAAACGATAAAGCTTTGATCCCGGATTTGAGCGGAAATGCGTATTTCAGGATTATTGAAGGCAGAATCGTAGAGGGATAAAAATGGAAGGTATAGAAAGAGTCCTTTTAAAAATGCTTCCTAATCAGGAAGGTCGTAATAAATATTTTATTTTTTCTATGCAGAGTAAATGGGAACAGATCTGCGGTGCTAACGTAGCTAAGCATTCCAAACCAGTACGTTTGGAACGCAAAGTTTTATATATAAATACGGATAGCTCTGTTTGGGCTAATCATCTTTTGATGATGAAACAGCAGTTTATTAATAATATCAATCGTGTTATGACTAATGACCCTGTCAAGGATATAAAATTTTTCACAGGCTCTATTGAAAATTTTTTGCAGCTTCCGAAAGAAGAACAGGAAGTGAAATTAAATTTTAAACCTTTGACGGAATCAGAGAAAATTTTTATTAGACAGGCACTGGTAAATATTAATAATCAGGAATTGCAGAAAAAGCTTGCTCATTTCAGGAAAGTTTGTCTGCAAAGAAAAAAAGCATTACTTATCGAAAACAATGATATGAAATGTAAATATTGTGGTGCTGCGTTAATTGAAAAAAATGATCTTTGCCGCGTCTGCCAGCGTTATGAAAAAGAGAAATTGAGAACAGAAATAGTATCTATTTTGACATCTGAACCTTGGCTGAATTACAATGACTGTCAAAAATATGTCAAATGTGATAAAATGTTATTCGATAGTGTAAAAAATTCTTTGAAACAGTATTATTATGCCAAGGTTTATAATAATCAGTCTGATATCAGAGAAGAAATGACGGCTGTGATGTTAAAAACAGGGATGCAGCCTGATAAAATCAGTGAACAGCTTGCACAAAATATTATTAAAGGATTGCGGAGGAAATATTAATATGTATCTGCATCTTGGTGCCGACTGTATGATAAAAAATACGGATATTATAGCTATTTTTAATATTCGTGATCAACAGTCGGAAATTTATAATAATTATATTTCTGTGAATAAGGATAAATATAAAATTATTGATTTATCGGAAAATGGTGAGTGTTCAAGCTGTATTTTAACAACTGATACTTTGTATTTATCGGGAATTTCCGCTCTGACTTTAAAACGAAGGGCTGAAGAAGATTTTGGCAGTGATGCCATTTATAAAAGTTTTTGATCGTTGAAGGAAAGTATTAAATATACTTGAATTATAGGAATGTGGAGGTTACTATGTCTAATTTGGAAGAAGCAACTGAGGTTAAGGGACAATATGGTGCCGGACAGATTCAGGTCCTGGAAGGTCTGGAAGCTGTACGTAAAAGACCAAGTATGTATATTGGCAGTATTTCTGCCCGTGGTTTGCATCATTTGGTGTATGAAACAGTTGGTAATAGTATAGACGAAGCCTTAGCAGGTTATTGCGATGCTATTGATGTGACTATCCATAGCGATAATAGCATTACTGTACGTGATAATGGTCGTGGTATTCCTGTAGAAATGCATAAAGTTGGCAAGCCTGCTGTAGAAGTAGTTATGACTATCCTGCATGCCGGCGGCAAGTTTGGTGACGGAGGCTACAAGGTTTCCGGAGGTCTGCATGGCGTAGGTGTATCCTGTGTTAATGCGCTCAGCGAGCATATGGAGGTTGAGGTACGTCGTAGCGGTAAAATTTATGGAATTGAGTTTTCCCGTGGTAAAACAGTTGTGCCGCTTTATGAAAAGGGTACTACTGAAGAAACAGGTACTACTGTACATTTTAAACCTGATCCGACGATTTTTACGGAACTTATCTACAGTTATGAAACCCTGCGTTTAAGAATACGTGAACTGGCTTTTTTAAATAAAGGTATCCGTATTAATCTCAATGATGAACGTACTGGAAAACATGAAAGCTTTCATTACGAAGGCGGTATCATTGAATTTGTAAAGTATGTAAATGAAAATAAGGATAAGCTCCATGATGATCCTATCTACATCGAAGGTATCAAAGATACTAATATTGTTGAAGTAGCTCTGCAGTACTGCGATACTTATACTGAAAATCTATTTACTTTTGTCAATAATATCAATACTGAAGAAGGCGGCACACATTTAAGCGGTTTTAAACAGGCAATGACGCGTACTATCAATGATTATGCCCCTAAAATCGGTGCTTTGAAAGACGGAGAAGAAAACCTCAGCGGTGATGATGTCCGTGAAGGTATGACTGCAGTTATCAGTATTAAGATTCAGGAGCCCCAGTTTGAAGGTCAGACTAAAACTAAGCTTGGAAACAGTGAAATTCGTCCGATCGTTGATAATCTAGTCAGCGAAGGTTTAGGAGAATTTTTTGAAGAAAATCCTGTTATTGCCAAGAGGATTGTAGAAAAATCAATTCTTTCCGCCAGGGCACGTATGGCAGCACGTAAAGCACGTGAATTAACAAGGCGTAAAAGCGCTTTGGAAATCAGCAGTCTGCCTGGTAAATTAGCCGATTGTCAGAGTAAGGATGCTTCAGAAACAGAGATTTATCTTGTCGAAGGTGATTCTGCAGGCGGCAGTGCCAAACAGGGACGTGATCGTCGTTTTCAGGCTATTCTGCCTTTGCGCGGCAAGATTTTGAATGTTGAAAAAGCAAGATTGGATAAAATTTTAAGCAGTGACGAAATCAGAAATATGATTACTGCCTTTGGCTGTGGTATTGGTGAAGATTTTGATATTAATAAATTAAATTATGACAAGATCATCATTATGGCAGATGCCGATGTGGATGGAGCGCATATCTCCACCTTGCTGTTAACACTGTTTTATCGTTTTATGCCGGAACTGATCTCAGAGGGACATGTTTATATCGCGATGCCGCCTCTTTATAAAGCCATTCCATCGAAAGGGCAGGAGGAATATCTCTATGATGATGCCGCACTAGCGAAGTATCGTAAGCGACAAAAAGGCAATTTTACCCTGCAAAGATACAAAGGTTTAGGAGAGATGGATGCGGAACAGCTCTGGGAGACTACGTTAGACCCAAAGACCAGGATGTTAAAACAGGGGGTCATTGACGATG
>ENA-OPXM01000732-OPXM01000732.1-human-gut-metagenome-genome-assembly--contig:-NODE-732-length-18219-cov-2.594803_pt1 | contig 18219 bp, 18 predicted proteins | sample MGYA00241707_ERZ502035 | MGnify/ENA primary metagenome ERZ502035 (study PRJEB25962, sample SAMEA2043051) | human gut metagenome | biome: human gut; feature: human-associated habitat; material: faeces... | reverse complement strand
CGTAATTTTTGAGAAACGGATTTTTCGCCTGTGAATTCCATATTCTGTAAAGATATCTTTTACTTTTACAATCATATCTCGGATGAAAATCAAGCGGCGCTTCCGAGCATGACTTAACGGCAACAGAATCCGGCAAAACCGCATTGAGCGCACCGACCAAGCGATAGCAGTCAATACCGTTCTCCGTTCTCAGCGTACAGCAAAAATCATTTGCATGAACAGCTCGGGGTACTGCAGGCGGTACTCGTCGATGGCGGCGCGGAGCTGATCCAGCGCCTCCTCCACGGTGATGCCGTTGGGCTGAACCTGCCAGCCGTGAAAATCCGTGCCGTCATACATCAGACGAAGCGCAAGATTTCTCATTTAACAAGCACCGCCTTGAAGTAGTAATTTAAAACTATAATTCCCGCGAAATAAACAAGTGCCGCTCCGAGCCATAAAAAATCAACGGCGCGGAATTTCATCTGCTTCATTCTTGTTCTGCCGTCTCCTCCGTGATAGCAGCGGCACTCCATAGCGTCCGCCAGCTCATTGGCACGGCGAAAAGAGGAGATGAACAAAGGAATCAAGATGGGCACCAATCCTTTGGCTCTGCGAATCAGTCCCCCGCTCTCCATATCGGCGCCCCGAGATTTCTGCGCCGCCATAATTTTGTCGATTTCCTCGATCAAAGTGGGAATAAACCGCAGGGCGATTGTCATAGTCATAGCAATCACATGCACATCAATCTTAAACACTTTTAGGGGTTTAAGCAGCCGCTCCAGAGCGTCCGTCAATTCCGTAGGCGAGGTGGTGTAAGTCAGCAGACTGCCTACAATCACCAGCTCGATAATGCGCACAGCCATAAAAACGGCAGTCATCACACCATCCATGGTGATCTTCAGCTTGCCAAGGCTCACCAGCGGCTCACCTTCGCCGTAAAATAGGTTAATAACGCCGGTAATGAGAATAATCACGACCAGGGGCTTAATGCTCTTCAAGATGGTTTTAGGCGGTATCTTAGACAGACCCACCGCCAGAATCATAAAGACGATGGCCAGTCCCAGGGACCAAAAGTTCTTGCACAAGAACACCGCCACCACCATCAAAAAGGTGAGCACGATCTTCATACGCGCATCCATACGGTGCACCGGGGAATTGCCGGGAAAATACTGACCAATGGTCATACTGGAATTCACAGGCGCACCCCCTCTCTCTTTAGGCGCTGAAATTCGCGCACGCCGTCGTCAACCGTAAAAATATCCGTGCGGCACGATACGCCACGCCGCCGCAGTTCTAAGAAAATATCCGTTACCTGGGGCACATTCAGCCCCATTTGGCGCAGTTCCTCCGCATTGGCGTACACATCGGCAACCGGGCCGTAGGCGGCCACCTGCCCCCGGTGCATCACCAGCACGCGGCGGCAAATGCGCGCCACATCTTCCATGGAGTGGGAGACGAAGAGCACCGTTGCCCCGGTACGGTCCCGGTAACTACGGATCAGATCTAAAATTTGATCCCTTCCACGAGGGTCCAACCCGGCGCAGGGCTCATCTAAAATCAAAACCTTTGGCTCCATTGCCAAAATGGACGCAATGGCCACACGGCGCTTTTGCCCACCGGACAGATCAAAGGGCGATTGCTCCGCAAAATCACGGGACAGGCCCACCAATTCCATAGAATGGAACACCCGGCGGCGAATTTCCTCGCTGTCCAGACCCATTTGCTTGGGACCGAAAGCGATCTCTTTATATACATCTTCTTCAAAAATTTGGTACTCCGGGTACTGAAAACATAGCCCTACCTGAAAGCGTACACGGCGAATTTGCTTGCGGTTTTGCTTACTCCAAATATCCGCACCGTCCACATACACTTTGCCGCTTTGGGGCTCTATCAGGCCGTTTAGGTGCTGGATGAGCGTGGATTTTCCGGAGCCGGTGTGACCGATAATGCCGACAATCTCGCCCTCCTCCACAGAGAAAGACACATCCTGCAGCGCCGCCGTCTCAAATGGCGTACCCACACTGTAACGGTAATTGAGTTTTTCACAGGTCAGTACAGCCAAGTTTTTGTTCCTCCAAGTTGGAAATCAATACGTCCACGCATTCCGCAGTGTTCAAAACTGCGTGTTCGGCAAAGCCCAGCCGATCCGCCAGTTCCGTTGCCTGGGGCACATCGAGGCCCAGGGCCTTCAGCTCATCCACATGGGCAAAAACCGCCCGCGGAGCGCCGTCCAGTCGGATCACGCCGTCGTCCATCACCACTACCCGATCGGCTTGCACCGCTTCATCCATATAATGGGTAATGAGCAGAATGGTGATCCCCTCTTCTTTGTTCAGTTTCTTCACGGTGTCCAGCACTTCTCGGCGGCCGCTGGGATCCAGCATCGCCGTGGGTTCGTCCAGCACAATACACAGGGGCCGCATGGCGATAATGCCTGCCACGGCTACCCGCTGTTTTTGACCGCCGGAAAGCTTGGAGGGCGATTTCAGCCGCTCCGCATACATGCCAACTGTCTTCAGTGCAGCATCCACCCGGCGACGGCATTCCTTTGGCTCCACGCCCAAATTCTCCACCCCAAAAGCCACATCCTCCTCTACAATTGAGGAGACGATTTGGTTGTCCGGGTTTTGAAACACCATACCCACCTTGCGGCGCGCATTATAGACCACATCTTCGTCTTGCGTCAGCGGCGTGCCGTCTACGATGACTTGCCCACTTTGGGGAAACAAAATGCCGTTAGAGAGCTTGGCTAATGTGGATTTGCCGGAGCCGTTATGCCCCAGCACCGCCACAAAGGAGCCCTTCTCGATCTGCAAGTTCAAATGGCTGAGCACCGGGCGGGACGCAGGCGCGTCCTTAGGTGCGTCCGGGTCCGCAGGATATGTAAATGTTACATCGTTAAATTCAAGAATTGCCATCTTTGCCTTTCCACACAGCGGTGGCACCGCAGGGCAGCACGCCGCCGGTTTCCGTCACCGGCAGGCCAATCTCGTCCGCAGACACAGAACCGCCCATTTGACGCACCAAAACATCTTCCAAAATATATTGCATTACCGAGGCAGACAGGCCGGTGGTATAAGAATTCAACACCACAGCCAGCGCGTCATCACTGAGCACCTGCTGCACCAGGGTCACAAAATCATATAAATTATCTTCCAGGTGCCAGATCTCACCTTTTGGCCCCCGGCCGTAGCTGGGCGGGTCCAGGATCACAATATCGTACCGGTTGCCCCGACGAATTTCTCGCTGCACAAACTTGATACAATCGTCCACGATCCAGCGCACAGCGCCGTCTGCCACGCCGGAGGCGGCCGCGTTCTCCTTGGCCCACTGGACCATACCCTTGGAGGCGTCCACATGGACTACCTGTGCACCGGATTTCAGGCAGGCAACCGTGGCACCGCCGGTATAGGCAAACAGGTTGAGTACCTTTACCGGACGGTCAGCGCCCTCAATCATGCCACGCACAAGATCCCAATTCACAGCCTGTTCCGGGAACAGGCCAGTGTGCTTAAAGCCCATGGTCTTGATGTTAAAAGTCAAGTCCTTATAGCGCACCTGCCACACAGCAGGAATGCGCTTAAAAGTCTGCCACTTGCCACCGCCGGTGCGGGAGCGCACATAGCGTGCCCCCGGCTGTGCCCACAAGCGGTTCTCCCGCGGGCTATTCCAAATCACCTGGGGGTCCGGACGAATCAGGATTTCTCTGGTCCAACGCTCCAGCTTTTCGCCGGCAGAGCAGTCTATCAGTTCATAATCTTTCCAGTCACTGGCTACACGCATTAACTCAATCTCTCCCGTACCACATCTGCAATTCGATTGCCCAGTCGGGTGATCTTTTCCAGATCTTTGCCCTCTAACATCACCCGCACCAAAGGCTCTGTACCGCTGACCCGAACCAACACGCGGCCGTCGCCCATCAAATCCATCTCAGCCTGTTGAACGGCAGAGATAATATATTCGTCATTGTTATATTTCTGCTTGCCCTCCGGTGTCACCTGCACATTGATGAGCACCTGCGGATAAACGGTCATAATCTTTGCCAGCTGAGACAGCTTTTTGCCGCTTTTCACCACTGTCTTAAGTAGCTGCACACCGCTAAGCTCACCGTCGCCGGTGGTGGCGTAATCCAGGAAAATCACATGACCGCTTTGCTCGCCGCCGATGTTATAGCCCTTTTGCAGCATACGCTCCAGCACGTAACGGTCACCCACTGCCGTCTTTTCACAGGCAATACCGTTCTCTTCGCAGAACTTAAAGAAGCCCATATTGCTCATCACCGTTACCACGGCGGTGTTCTTAGCCAGAGTGCCCTCGTCCAGCATCCGCTTGGCGCAAATGGCGATCACCTTGTCGCCGTCCACCAATTGGCCGTTTTCGTCCACCGCCAGCATACGGTCTGCGTCGCCATCAAATGCCAACCCTAAGTCCAGCCCATTGTCTGTTACAAACTGCATCAGCTCTTCCGGGTGGGTGGAGCCGCAGTGATCGTTGATATTCACACCGTCCGGCGTGTCGGAAAGCATATAACACCGGGCACCCAGAGCAGTAAAGATCTGTTTGGCACAAACGGAAGCGGAGCCGTTGGCGCAGTCCAAAGCGATATTCAGCCCGTCAAAGCGAACATCGGCGGTGTCCACCACATGGCGCACATAATCCTCCACGGCCGTCTTGCAATAGAGCCGATTGCCCACATCGCCGCCCAGCTTCTCCGGGATTTCTTCTGCACCGTCCAGGATAATAGCCTCAATTTCTTCTTCTATGGCGTCATCCAGCTTGTAGCCGGTGGACTGGAAGATCTTAATGCCGTTGTATTCGCAAGGGTTGTGTGAAGCGGAGATCATCACGCCGGCGTCACAGCCGTAGCGGCCGATCAGGTAAGCTACTGCCGGGGTAGGCACTACGCCCACAGAGAGCACATTCGCCCCCACAGCGCAAAGCCCGGCGGTGAGTGCCGCCTCCAGCATATCGCCGGACGCCCGGGTGTCTTTACCGATGAGCACCGTGGGTTTTCTGCCCAGCTCACCGGCCAAAACTTTGGCTGCCGCCTTGCCGATCGAGAGCGCCAGCTCGTTGGTTAAATCTTTATTGGCTATGCCACGCACGCCGTCTGTTCCAAACAATCTGCCCATACCATTCTCCTTTGTTGTTAAAAAGAACTGTGTGTTTCCGTCTATACCGGTTTGAATTTTAATTTACGATGGTTAAAGTAAAGTTTGCTGCCCGTCCTGCTGGAACCCCAAATGCCGGTAGGCCGCCGGGGTCACGCAGCGCCCACGGGGGGTGCGGCTGAGAAAGCCGATCTGCATCAAATACGGTTCGTACACATCCTCAATGGTCACTGCCTCTTCGCCGATGGCTGCGGCAATGGTTTCCAGCCCCACAGGTCCGCCGTTATAATTTTTAATCATAGTGGTCAGCAAGCGACGATCAATACCGTCCAGTCCCAGCTGATCGATCTCCATACGAGAGAGGGCATCCTCCGCCGCCTCAGCGTTGATTACGCCGTCGTACTTTACCTGGGCAAAGTCACGGCTGCGCTTGAGCAAACGGTTGGCGATACGCGGGGTGCCTCGGGAGCGGGAAGCGATCTGCAAGGCGCCGCCCTGTTCAATGGGAATATTCAAAATGCCCGCCGAGCGCTTAACGATGGTGGCAAGCTGCTCATCCGTGTAAAGCTCCAGCCGTAAGATCACGCCAAAGCGGTCACGCAGTGGCGCCGACAATTGCCCGGCACGGGTGGTGGCGCCAACTAAGGTGAAGTTGGGCAGATCGAGCCGAATAGAACGGGCGGATGGGCCTTTGCCGATGATAATATCCAGCGCACGGTCCTCCATCGCCGGATACAGCACTTCCTCAACGCTGCGGTTCAGACGGTGAATCTCGTCAATAAAGAGCACATCCCCCTCTTGCAGATTGGTAAGCAGTGCCGCCAGATCGCCCTGCTTCTCAATGGCCGGACCGCTGGTGACGCGAATGTTCACGCCCATCTCATTGGCAATAATGCCCGCCAGCGTGGTCTTGCCCAATCCGGGCGGACCGTACAGCAGCACATGATCCAGCGCCTCGCCACGGGTGCGCGCCGCCTCAATGTAAACAGCCAGGTTCTCTTTCACTTTATCTTGCCCAATATAGTCCTCCAGGGTCTTGGGACGCAGGGAATTCTCTATATCCGTATCCGTCTCCGTCAGGCCGGTAGACACAATACGATTTTCCAAGTCCATATCTTCCATAGGCAACTCCTAATCTGTTTGAGGCTTACAAATTGGCGGCCAGCTGGCGCAGCGCCCGGCGGATCATCTCGTCCACCGACAGGCCGGGTTCCATCTGACCCACAGCCACAGCGGCATCGCTTTGACCGTAGCCCAGAGCCACCAGCGCTTCCACCGCCTCTGCCGCAACAGAGCCGGCGGTATTGGAAGCGGTTGGCAGCGGCTGCCGCCTGCACCTCACTGCTGCTGCCCAAATCCAGCACGCCCATTTTATCTTTCAATTCCAGCACAATGCGCTCGGCAATCTTTTTGCCGATACCCGGCGCACGCGTCAGGGACTTGGCGTCCCCGCCGGCAATGCAAACGGCCAATCGATCCGCTGACAGCTCCGACAAGATTGCCAGCGCCGCCTTAGGTCCCACGCCGTTTACGGAGATCAGCAGCTTAAAGCAATCCAGCTCCGCCGTGGTGGCAAAGCCGTAAAGATCCAGTGCATCCTCCCGCACAGACAAGTAAGTGAAAAGCTGCACCGGCTTGCCCACGCCCGGCAGGGACTGTAAGGTAGTCAAAGTGGTGAAGCACTTAAACCCCACACCACCGCAGCTGACCACCGCAAAGTTCTGGTCAAAATAAGTGAGCGTACCGTCCAAACTGTAAATCATAAGTAACTCCTTATCGCAGGTTGCCCAACCGCCCCAGCAGGCTGCCGCTGGCGTGGCCGTGACAGATGGCCATAGCCAGTGCGTCAGCCGTGTCGTCCGGCTTGGGTATTTTTTCTAAATTCAAAATCAGGCGGGTCATCTCCTGTACCTGCTTCTTCTCCGCCCGGCCATAGCCCACCACCGACTGTTTTACCTGCAAAGGGGTGTATTCAAAGATGGGCACATTTTTTTGTTGGGCGGACAGGGTGATGACCCCTCTGGCTTGCGCCACATCAATCACGGTCTTGGCGTTGTTGTTATAAAACAACTTCTCCATACTCATCACCTCCGGGTGGTAGGTGTCAAACAGGCCGATCATATCCGTGTAGATCATTTGCAGCCGCAAAGGAAACGGCGTTTTGGCCTGCGTGGTGATGGCGCCGTAGTCCACCACAGAGAATTTATTGCCTTTATAGTCAAGCACGCCCCAGCCGATAATGGCATACCCGGGGTCAATACCAAGAATACGCATACTGACACTATCCCATAATAAATTTAAATTATTATAACACAAAGACGCACGGCTTGCAATATAATATATAAATTATTATATATGCACGCAGAAAGATAGGGAGCACCGTAGCGCTCCCCTATTCTCTTATCGCCCGGCGCCCTCGCCCCGCAGCTGATGAATAAATTTTTGCAGTTCAATGTTGTTAAAGGTGTACTGCCCCCGGTCCGTGCCCGGGATATAGTACCGTGCCGTAACCTCTCCATTAAGGACAGTAAAAGACTGGCGCAAGGTGGCAGTCATATAGTCGGCACACTGCCGCGCATTTGAGCCGCTTACGATCACCACGCCTACCCTTTTCGGCTTAGCAATCGGCGGCTTGGCGCCCCGTTTGAAGCGGGCGCTGTAATACCGCTGAAACCGGTCAATCACTGCCTTCAGCGGAGCCGGAAAAAAGTTATTATACACCGGAGTGAAGAACGCAATATAGTCCGCGTCTTCAAAGTCCTCAAAAAAAATATCCAGATCTTTGTTGGCGCAGCCCGCATGCTGCTCGCAAAAGCGGCAGTCGGTACAGGGCGCCGGCGCCAGCTTGTACGTATTATATTCTACGATCTTACAGTCGATAAAATACGGCTTCACCTGGCGGATCAATTCTTCGCTGACCCCATTTGGCCGAGGCGAACCGCCGATAATCAATAGTTTCTTCATCTCATCACCGCCCCTATTCTACCACACTTTGCCCTTGTTTTGAAGTCGTAATTGTGATAAACTTAAAAATAACACAAAAAAGAGGGCCTCGACTATGACCAAATTTTTGATACACAAATTCATTCCACGGGATGCAAAGCAAAACGCCAAAGACCGGCAGCGCTACGGCGTACTCAGCGGCATTGTGGGCATTCTCTGCAATCTGCTGCTATGCGTGCTGAAATTTATTTGCGGCACAGTGAGCCACTCGGTGTCTATCACCGCAGACGCCGCCAATAACCTGTCAGACGCTTCCTCCAACATCGTTACCGTAATCGGCGCAAAAATCGCAAGCAAGCCGGTAGATAACGACCACCCATTCGGCCACGGCAGGATGGAATACATTAGTGCCCTAATCGTGGATTTCTTTATTTTCCTAATGGGATTTGAGTTGGGCAAAAGCAGTATTGAAAAGATCATTCATCCCCAAGAGGTGCGGTTCAGTGCCGTAACCGTGGCGGTGCTTGTACTGTCCATTGGGATCAAGCTGTGGATGGCTTACTTTAACCAGGTACTGTATAAAGAGAGCAACAATCTCAATCTGAAAGCGGTACGCCAGGACAGCCTGAACGACTGCATTTCCACCGCCGCAGCCGGCGCGGCACTGCTGTTGTCTGCCTTTACCGCCTTTGATCGAGCAGACGGCATCATGGGGCTGCTGGTGGCCGCGTTTATCCTCGCCGGAGGTGTGAGCACCTTAAAGGACATTATGGGCCCCCTGCTGGGTCAGGTGCCCAGTAAAGAGTTGGTGGATGAGATTGAGCGCCGTATGCTGGCAGAACCGCTGATTGTAGGCGTGCACGACTTAATTATTCACGACTACGGCCCGGGGCGGGTCATTGCCTCTGCACATGCGGAAGTACCGGCAGATCAGGATATTATGGCGGTGCACAACGCCATTGACCGTGTGGAGCACCAAATTAGTAAAGAACTGCAAATTGTTATCTGTATTCACATGGATCCCATTGCAATCCATGACGCCACAGTGGATAAATACCGCAAACTCATGGCGGAAATTCTGCAAGACTACGATCCTGAGCTGCGCTTTCATGACTTTCGGCTGGTGGAGTGCAGTGACCACATGAACCTGATCATGGATATTGTGGTGCCCAAAGAACACAAAAAGCACCGCAGCCAAATTTTGAAGGAAGTACAAGCGGCCGTGCAGCAGCGTGACCCCCGGCTGCGAGTCGTGGCGACTATGGAGCACTCCTATATCTAAAATTTAACATTAAGAAACGCCCGGCAGTTTGGAACTGTCGGGCGTTTTGCTGTTTTGTTAATTCTTTGTACCAAAGGTGTAGTCAATGCCATTTTCATAGCACCAATCCGCAGCCTTTTTGCGCACATACTCGGTCTGAAATGCGTCAAACTTCTCGGAAAATTCCTTATAGGCATTAAAATATTTCCAAAAAGTCTCAACCACGGCATCATCCGGCGTTTGATCAAACACAGCCTTGATCTTGGCATTGCCGATAGAGTGAACAAACGCGCGCATCACTTCGCCGTCCGTTACATAAAAGTACGGAATATAGCCCAAAGACAGCAGATACGCCGATGTGCCGGTATCCTCCGGGTGATCCAAATCCGCCAGCTCCGCCATGCTGTGCACCTGCATATCCTGACGGGAGAACCAAAATTCCGACGCACCGCTCCAGCCTTTTCTTAAATTATCTTCGTTCAAAACAAACTGTTTCATCACTAAACCCTTTGCTGCAATTATTAACCAATGGACTTCATCAAACCGCCGTTTTTGATAATGTTCTGAATGAACGGCGGAAACGGCTGGGCCTGATACACCTTGCCGGTGGTCAGATCCGTGATCACGCCGCTGTCAAAATCCACCTGCACTTCATCGCCTTGGTTGATCTCGTTGGCAGCCTGGTCGCACTCTAAGATCGCAAGGCCGATATTAATGGCATTGCGGTAAAAAATACGAGCAAAGGTGGAGGCAATCACGCAGCTGATGCCGCTGGCCTTAATGGCAATGGGTGCGTGTTCACGAGAGGAGCCGCAACCAAAGTTCGCCTTGGCCACCATGATGTCACCGGGCTGCACCTTATTTACAAAATCCTTGTCAATATCTTCCATACAATGAGAAGCCAGCCAGGCCTCGTCACTTTTGTTCAGGTAGCGGGCAGGAATGATTACATCCGTGTCCACATTGTCGCCGAACTTATGTACCTTACCTTTTGCTATCATACCGTGACCTCCTTATACCGTAGCCGGGTCGGCAATATAGCCCTTGACCGCAGAGGCGGCAGCCACAGCGGGAGAGGCCAAGTAAATCTCAGACTCCGTGTGACCCATACGGCCCACAAAGTTTCGGTTTGAGGTGGAAACTGCTCGCTCACCGGCAGCCAAAATACCCATGTGACCGCCCAGACAGGGGCCGCAGGTAGGTGTAGACACGACTGCACCGGCCTCAATAAAGATCTGGGTCAGCCCCTCCTCAATGCACTGCAAATAAATGCGCTGGGTGGCCGGGATCACGATCACGCGCACATCCTGCGCTACCTTGCGACCTTTCAAAATTGCAGCAGCAGCGCGCATATCTTCCATTCTGCCATTGGTGCAGGAGCCAATCACCACCTGGTCAATAGCGATCTTTTCACCGTCCACCTGATCAATCGTATGGGTATTCTCCGGCAGATGCGGAAATGCCACGGTGGGCTTTAAGGTACTCAAATCAATTTTTACCGTGCGGGTGTATTCTGCGTCCGGGTCTGCCTCAAAAATCGTATATTCCCGCTCTGCGCGGCCGTTCACATACTGCAAGGTCACATCATCTACCGGGAAGATTCCGTTTTTGGCGCCGCACTCAATGGCCATATTGCTGATGCACAGCCGATCGTCCATAGAAAGCTCCGCAATACCATCGCCGGTAAATTCCAAAGACTGGTAGAGGGCGCCGTCCACACCGATCTCACCGATCAAGTGCAGTACCACATCTTTCCCGCTGATAAAGGGCGCTTTTTTGCCGGTGATCTCAACCTTAATGGCGGAGGGAACCTTAAACCAAGCCTTACCGGTAACCATACCGGCAGCCATATCCGTGGAGCCTACGCCGGTGGAGAACGCACCCAGTGCACCGTAAGTACAGGTGTGGCTGTCTGCGCCGATCACGCAGTCACCACAGGCCACAATCCCCTGCTCCGGCAGCAATGCGTGCTCAATCCCCATGTTGCCCACATCAAAATAGTGGGTAATGCCGTGGGCACGGGCAAAAGTACGCACCTGCTTGCAGTTCTGCGCGGACTGGATGTCCTTATTGGGCGTAAAGTGGTCCATTACAAGGGCAATGCGGGTCTTATCAAACACGCCGTCCTTGCCAAATTTGTTCATCTCATTAATAGCAACCGGAGAGGTCACATCGTTGCCAAGTACCATATCCAGCTTGGCCTCAATCAATTGACCAGCTACTACATGATCCAAACCGGCGTGCGCCGCCAGGATCTTTTGCGTCATTGTCATTCCCATGATCGTCACCGTCCTTAAATATCGTCCGTAAAGGAACCGGCGCCGCGCTCCAGCGAGGTCACGCCGGTACGCGCCATTTCCACAATGCTAAAGCGCTGCTCCAGTCGCTGAATAAAGGCGTCCAGCATCTCCCCCGCACCGGAGAACTCCAGGGTCACCGTCTCAGAAGAAATATCCAGCACACGAGCACCATAACCGGCGTTGAATGCCAAAAGGGCGTTTTTCTCCGGAATGCCCTGGGCGTGCACCTTCACCAACAGCAACTCGGAGGACACGGAATTGTCCGGAGTCAGCTCAGATACTTTCTCCACGATCTCCAGCTTTAACAGCTGGCGCTTGATCTGGCGAAAATTCTCCGGCTCCGTGTTGGTCTCAATGGTCATACGGGAAAAGTTCGGGTCCTCCGTCTCACTCACCGTCAGAGAGGAGATGTTGTATGCACGGCGGGAGAACAGGCTGGCCACCCGTTGCAGCACGCCGCTCTCGTTATCCACAAGAACAGATAAAACCAATTTCTCTTTCATCTTCCTTGCCTCCAATCAGTTAAACTGCTCGATAATGTCCGTGTGTGCGCCGCCGGGCGGAATCATCGGCAGCACATTGCTGTCCGGCGAAATACGGCAGTCCACCAACACCGGACCGGGATAAGCCAGCGCCTCTGCCAGCACAGCGTCAATATCATCATTGGTATGGATACGCAGCCCCTTTACGCCAAAGGCTTCTGCCACCTTCACAAAATCCGTAACGCGGTGGGGATCTGTATCAGAAAAGCGGTTGTCATAAAACAGCTTTTGCCACTGGCGCACCATACCCAGCACAGTGTTGTTCATAATGAACATCTTGACCGGGATATTGTAGGACGCCATGGTGGCCAGCTCAGACAGGTTCATATGGAAACCGCCGTCACCGGCAAACATCACCACGGTTTGATCCGGGCAGCCCATAGCCGCGCCAAAGGCAGCACCCATAGAATAGCCCATGGTGCCCAGTCCGCCGGAGGTCAGCAGGGTGCGGGGTCGGGTGTACTTATAGAACTGTGCCGCCCACAGCTGGTGCTGACCCACATCGGTGACCACAATGGTGTCGTCCGGGGTCTTTTCATCAATTTTTTCAATTAAGACCTGGGGATTTACAAAATCCCCAATCTGCAGCTGCTTAAAGGGATGCCGGCTGGCCTCGATCTCCGCTTTCCAGTCGCTGTGATCCATCTGCTCCACATTACGGGTCAGCATGGGCAGAATTTCTGCCAAGTCGCCACGCAGGTGGTAGTTGGAAAAGATGTTTTTGTCCATCTCCGCTGCGTCAATGTCAATATGTAAGATCTCTGCGTTAGGCGCAAACTTCTTGCGGTTGCCGGCCACACGGTCAGAGAAACGGGCGCCGCAAGTGATGAGCACATCGCAGTCATGCGCCGCCTTATTGGCCTCAAAATGGCCGTGCATACCGATCAGCCCCACGTGCAGCGGGTGGCCGTACGGAAATGCACCCAGACCCATAAGAGAGGACACCACCGGTGCATCCAGCTTCTCGGCAAAAGTAATCAGATCTTCACCCACTTTGGAGAGAATGGCGCCGCCACCAACATAAATCAGCGGTTTCTTGGCGTTTCTCAGCAATTCCAGCGCCCGATCTAAGCAAGACTGCTTGGGCATCTTAAACGGCTCAATCTCCACTTTCGGTTCCGCCACATAATCACAAGTGGCAGAAGTTATATCCTTGGGAATATCAACCAGAACAGGACCTTTGCGGCCGGTCTGGGCAATGCGGAACGCCCGGCGCAGCGTGGGCGCCAGCTCCTCCACAGACTTCACCTGGAAGTTGTGCTTGGTAATGGGCATGGTAATACCGCAAATATCTACCTCCTGGAAGCTGTCTCGCCCCAAGCCGGAGGTGGCATAGTTGCAGGTAATGGCAACCACCGGCACAGAGTCCATATAAGCCGTGGCAATACCGGTCACCAGATTGGTGGAGCCGGGGCCGGAGGTGGCAAAGCACACACCCACCTTGCCGGTAGCGCGGGCATAACCGTCTGCCGCGTGGGACGCGCCCTGCTCATGGGCAGTCAAAATATGCTTAAAGGTGTCGCCGTATTTATAAAGCTCGTCAAAAATATTCAGGATCGTACCGCCGGGATAGCCAAAGATGGTATCTACGCCCTGTTCTTTCAAGACTTCAAGAACGATCTGAGAGCCATTGAGTTCCATTAATTTCCTCTCCTATCACAAAAATTTAATATATATTTTAGGATATTTGCGATACTATGTCAAGAAAAATTTATCCTTGTAAAAACAGCAGCATTGGTATATACTTATATTCTATTCGCACTAAAAAATATTCGCACTAAAAAACGTGTAATTCAGACATCGGAGCTAAAAGAATGAAACTTGGTATCGTAGGTTTGCCAAATGTTGGCAAAAGTACACTTTTTAACGCCATTACAAACGCAGGCGCCCAAAGCGCCAACTACCCCTTTTGCACAATAGAGCCGAATGTGGGTATGGTCAGCGTGCCGGACGAACGGCTGGACAAGCTGGCAGAAATGTACCACCCGGACAAATTCACGCCGGCCACCATTGAGTTTGTGGACATTGCAGGTCTGGTCAAGGGTGCGTCCAAGGGCGAGGGCCTGGGCAACAAATTTCTGTCTCATATCCGAGAGGTAGACGCCATTATCCATGTGGTGCGCTGCTTTGAGAATGACGACATCACACATGTGGACGGCTCTGTGGATCCGGCAAGGGACATTGAGACCATCAATTTGGAGCTGATCCTCTCGGATCTGGATATTCTGAATCGACGAATCGACAGCCGTAAAAAAGCCATGAAGGGCGACAAGACTCTGGCGCCGGAGGTGGCGTTTCTGGAGCGACTGGCTGCGGAGATGGAAGAAGGCAAAACCGCCCGCAGCGTGGAGATCAGTGAGGAGGAACAAGAGTACCTGAAAGAAGTATCCCTCCTGACCATCAAGCCGGTGATCTATGCCTGCAATATGGGCGAGGACGACTTTAACGCCGGGATTGAGAGCAATCCGTTCTACAAAGCGGTGGAGGAGATCGCTGCCGCAGAGGGCGCGGAAACACTGCCCATCTGCGCAGAAATGGAGGCAGAGATCGCTCAACTGGACGAGGACGAAAAGGCCATGTTCCTAAGTGATATGGGGCTGGAAAAAAGCGGGCTGGATCGGCTGATCAAGAAGAGTTATTCCCTTTTGGGTCTGATTTCCTACCTGACCGCCGGTAAGCCGGAAGTGCGTGCCTGGACCATCAAAAAAGGCACCAAGGCGCCACAGGCTGCCGGCAAGATCCACACAGACTTTGAGCGGGGCTTCATTCGCGCCGAGGTGGTTTCCTTTGACGATCTGGTGGCCTGCGGCGGTATGACGGCTGCCAAAGAGAAAGGCTTGGTCCGCAGTGAGGGCAAGGAGTATGTGATGCAGGACGGCGATGTAGTGCTGTTCCGCTTTAATGTATAAGCATTTTTAATTAATCACCATATTGCGCGTTTTGCACATTATTATCCAAGTTAAATAATAATTTTTTCTTGCAGAATGAAAAATTGTTGACTATGACCAATAACCGTTGTATAATCAATCATAAGGCAGGAAAATTATGTCAGCAACAAAAAAAACAGATATTGAATCGCTGGTTTCCGCCGCTCAAAGCGGCAGCGGAGAAGCTATAAATGCACTGGTCCACGCTATGCGCCCCACTGTGGAGATGATTGCCATGAAGTACATTCACTCTCCGCTGGAGAAGGACGATCTGGTCCAGGAGGGCATGATCGGTCTGCTGGCCGCCCTGCGTGCGTACCAACCGAAACGAGGCGCCGCTTTTCGCACTTTTGCCGGCACTTGTATTGAAAATGCAATACAGACCGCGCTGCGTAAATTCAGTCGGCGCAAAGATGTTCCCACGGATAATATGGTTCCCTTGGAGGACTATTTGGATCATGCCGGTACAGCCGTCAGCGCGGAGGACGATTTTTTGGCCGCAGAGAGTGTGGCGCGCCTGAGCCGCGCGCTGGAGCAGCAGTTGTCCCCCATGGAAAATGAGGTGCTGCGCCTGCACATTAGCGGTTTTCGATATGCGGATATTGCCTCCCGTCTGAACAAAAGCCCAAAGGCGGTAGACAACGCATTACAGCGTATTCGTAAGAAGTTGACGCTTCTTTTTGAATAAATCTTATGAGAGGTAGTTAAGGTCCAATGTACGAAGACAAAACATTAGTCTGCAAGGATTGTGGGAACGAATTCGTCTTTACAGCCGGTGAACAGGAGTTCTATGCTGAAAAGGGATTTGTCAATGAGCCCCAGCGCTGCAAAGCTTGCCGTAGCGCAAGAAAAGCCGCTGCTCGCGGTCCCCGCGAAATGCACGACGCTGTTTGCGCCAACTGCGGCGCAGCCTGCAAGGTTCCCTTTGAGCCGCGGGAAGACCGTCCGGTTTATTGCAGCGAGTGCTTTGCGAACATGAAAGCAGAGTAACCGGTTATTGATATAAATCTATAAATAGCATCTATTTCAATAGCAAAAAAGAACAGCTATCCGCAAGGATAACTGTTCTTTTTCTTTTGCACTATTTATTCTTTGCCGTTCCAGCAGTAGGTGCAAAGCTGATCCGCAGGAATACCTACGGAAGCGATCATATCGTCCAGTCGATGATAGCGCAAGCTGGTAAAGTGCAGCTTTTCGCCGATTTTTTTCACCATAGCAGCGTATTTTTCGCTGTCCGGGTCGGCATATTCTGCCAGCACTTCTTTTGTCGGATCGCCGCCCTCCAGTTCCAGGATCACACGACGCGTGATCAGTTCCATCTCTGAGGTGGAGCGGGAAAAGTTCAGGTACTTACAACCAAACAATAACGGCGGGCACGCCGGCCGGATATGCACTTCTTTTGCGCCGCTGGCGTACAAAAACTCCGTGGTTTCCCGCAGTTGGGTGCCGCGAACAATGGAGTCGTCAATCAGCAGCAGGCTCTTGCCTTCAATCAAATCGTGCACCGGAATCAACTTCATCTTAGCGATCAGGTTGCGCTTGGTCTGGTTGGGTGGCATAAAGGAGCGGGGCCAGGTAGGCGTGTACTTAACAAATGGACGAGAAAACGGAATGCCGGAGGCGTTGGCATAGCCGATGGCGTGGGCAATCCCGGAGTCCGGCACACCGGCCACAATGTCCGGCTTGGCGTTGTCTCGGCCTGCCAGCAGCTCGCCGCAGTGGTAACGCATTTTTTCCACGCTGATCCCTTGATAGGACGAGGACGGATAACCGTAATACACCCATAGGAAGGTGCAAATTTTCATTTTTTTGCCCGGTGCAACCAACTGCTGCACACCGTCCGGCGTCAGCACCACGATCTCGCCGGGGCCAAGTTCTCTGTCATCGGTATAGCCCAAGTTCAAATAGGCAAAGCTTTCAAAGCTGGCACAGTAACCGTCCGGCTTTTTGCCCAGCGCAATGGGTGTGCGCCCCAGCTTGTCCCGGGCAGCATACACCCCTTTGGGGGTCAAAAGCAGCATACTCATAGAGCCATCGATCACATCTTGCGCGTAACGAATACCCTCTACAAAGTTCTCTTTTTGGTCGATCAGCGCTGCCACCAGTTCCGTGGGATTGATCTCGCCGTTGTGCATTTCAAAGAAATGGGCGTTGGTCCCGATAATCTCATCCACAATAGCGTCTGCATTATTGATCTTCCCTACCGTTGTAATGGCAAAGGTCCCGTGATGGGAGCGCACCAATATGGGCTGCGCTTCAAAATCAGAAATACAGCCGATGCCCATGGTGCCGTGCATCTCCTGAGACTCCTTGGTGAACTTCGTACGAAACGGCGCGTTTTCAATATTATGTATGGCTTTGTCAAAACCGGTTTCCGGGTCATACACCGCCATTCCCGCCCGGCGTGTGCCCAGGTGGGAGTGGTAGTCCACCCCGAAAAACAAATCAAATACGCAATCTTCTTTGGATACTGCGGCAAAATATCCGCCCATTACTCCACATCCTCTCCTTGGAATGTGCCTATTATAACAGATGATTCGCAAAAAACAAAGAAAAATTGCAATATTTTTACAAAATTAAGGCCAACGGTTATACCGATGGCCTTGTGGCGAAAAATCGCAGCCGATTTACAAACAGGCAGCAGTCTCCGACTGTCTTCGTTAATTTTGCTTTTGCCGATTTAACCGCAGACCATTTGGAGTAGACTTTTTTGCCTTTTTTGGCAATGAAAAAAGCCCGGTGCGCCTAGGCACACCGAGCCCCCGCAGTTAAACCACGGTCAGAGATACATCGTCCAGAATTACGCTGTCATCCGTGCCGCCGGTTGCTTCCAGATAGACTGTCACTGTGGTCACATTCTCCGGCACCACAGTACTGATTACCTGATAATAACCAAAATTCGGCGCCGTCTTAACCATATCCTGAGGACGCACCGACACATCAGCCGCATTTGATTCGCCGCCGGCTGCGTCAGTAAAGATGATCCTGCCAATCACTGCCGGTTGATCCCCTACCCCTTGGGCATAAAAGGAAAGCCGGTAATAGCTGCCTGGGGCAGCTGCGAGCGTCTGGCGCATTTGCGCGCCTGATGCCAGTTGCACCGCTGATAAACCGCTGTGCACCTGACCGGCGGCGGGAGCCCGCCCAGCCAAA
>ENA-OPXM01000731-OPXM01000731.1-human-gut-metagenome-genome-assembly--contig:-NODE-731-length-18274-cov-2.372139_pt1 | contig 18274 bp, 18 predicted proteins | sample MGYA00241707_ERZ502035 | MGnify/ENA primary metagenome ERZ502035 (study PRJEB25962, sample SAMEA2043051) | human gut metagenome | biome: human gut; feature: human-associated habitat; material: faeces... | reverse complement strand
GGAGGTCACGTTGCCGTTTGTGCCGGTGTTGTTGTTGGGCTTCTGCTCAACCACGTTGCCGCTGGTGAAGGTGAAGTCCTGAGCCCGGACGAAGCCCCGGGTGCCGTTATAGTCCGCATACAGGAAGCTGCCGCTGGCGTCGGTGCCCAGCACGGTGAAGGTCTTGCCCCGCATATTGCGCAGCTTGGTAGCGCCCTTGGTGGAGCTGGTGGCGGTAGAGCGGACGTATATGTTCTTGTCCTTGGATACGGCGCTCTTGGCCTTGTCGTACATATTCACGCCGGAGGCCGTGCCGACCTCGGAGCCGGTATTGCCGCCTATGGTGCCGCCGCTGGTGGGCAGGTTGGCGACGTTGATGGAGCCGGAGCTTGTGCTCCTGAGGTTGGAGATGGCGCTTGCGGGTACCCAGCCCGCCACGCTGCCTATGGTGACGTATACCTGGGAGCCGGAGGCGTCGCGGTAGTTGACGGTGACGTTGCCCGCGTTCTGCACGATGCCTACCGTCTTGCCGTTATTGGTAATAGCAGTGCCCGCAGCGAGATTGGCTGAGAAGGTGCCGCTGGCGGTGTTCTGGTTCTGGTTCTGGTTTACATAGGGGGTGGGGGCGGGGGTGGTAGTGCCGCCGATGGTACCGCCGATGGTTCCGCCGCTGGTGGGCAGGTCAGAAAGGCTTATGGAGGAGCCGTTCCTTCTAAAGCCGGAGAGGGAGGAGGCGGCTACCCAGCCGGTGACGTTGCCTACGGTCACGTTTACCTGAGTGCCGGCCGCGTCGCGGTAGTTGACGTTGATGCTGCCGCCTACGCTTACGGGGTAGTTGGTGCCGTTGACGTTTATGGCCGCCCCGGTGGCGATGGTGGCGGTATAGGTGCCGGTGATGCCGGAGGTCGTGCCACCGGTGGTGCCGGAGGTGGAGCCGGAGGCAGAGCCGCCGGTGCTCTTGTCATAGCCTATGCCGGAGATGGCGGAGGGGTATACCCAGCCGGTGTAGGTCTTGCCGTCATAGCTGACGGTGACGTTGTACATGCCGGATTTGTTGTCCTGCCTGTTTATGGTGACGGGGCCGCTGACATACAGCTCGACCTTCCTGCCCTTGGTGTCCTTGTAGACAGGGGTCTGGGCCGCCGCCGTGCCTACGATATTATAAGCGAAGGCGGGAAGTGCGGTCAGCACCATCAGTGCCAGCATGGCCACTGCTACGATGCGGATAATAGTCTTTTTCATAAACGCTTTCCTTTCAGAGTGATTTCTTATTTTTCTTTCTTTTGGGATACGTCCTCATCATCGTCGAACACGAAGGCGGCGCGAAGAGGGTCGTAGTCCTTTTTTTCGGCGGACGCGGCGGTCTTATGCCCCGCCGCCGCAGCCTTTCTGTCGGTCTTTTTCGAGGAGTACACCATCATGACTATCAGGCTTGCAAAGCCCAGCGCCCAAAGCGCGATGGCTATGGGGGAGCCGTAGGCTATGACGCCAAGATACTCCAGAAGGTTGGATACCGTGAGCAGCACGCCTGATATGGCGGCCAGTATGCGCAGCCCCTTGACGTATTGCTCCCTCGGACAGTTCAGGTACTCGTTCTCATACAGCTTGCCGCGCCCGACTATGGCGGCATATATGAGGTACACGCCTATTATAAGGCTAAAGAGCGAAAGCATATCGCTTCCCAATGATTATTTCCTCCTGATTTTATCAACCAATATCCCTTATTTCAAGGCATATGGCAATGATTTAAAATATTGTTCAAAAATGTATTGGCTGAATCCGTGGATTTTTTAGCAGGTGCGCCCTTTACAGCCTCTTCAGCTTTGCGCCCTCCTTGCTGTCCTCCACCGCAAAGCCCATGGCCTTCAGCTCCTCGCGGATCTGGTCTGCCCGGGCCCAGTTTTTGGCCTTGCGGGCTTCTGCGCGCTCGTTTAGCAGAGCGACCGCCTCTTTGGGGAATTCCTCCGACTTACTGTGCTGGAGTATGCCCAGCACGTTGGTCATATCGTCAAAGAGCTTTGCCGCCCTTTCCAGCGCTTCCTTACTTCTGGGCTCTGTTACGAAGGTGTTGACAGCCCGGGCGTAGTCGAACATTGCGCCCAGCGCGTCTGCGGTGTTCAGGTCGTCGTCCATGGCGTCGCAGAACCTCTTTTCATGCTCCGCAAGGGAGGCGATGAAGCTCTCGTCCTCTGCGGTAGCGGGGCCTTCCTTAGCTTCGGCAAGGCGTTCCCGGGCGGTGCGGATACGGGTAAGGGCGGTGTTGGCCTGCTCGATAAGCTCACGGGTGAAATTGATGGGGTTCCTGTACTGGGCGGAGAGCAGGAACAGGCGGACGGCCTCAAGGTCGAATTCCTGAGCTATGTCCCGCACCAGGCGGAAGTTGCCCAGTGACTTTGACATCTTCTGATTGTCAACATTTATATAGCCGTTGTGCATCCAGTACCTTGCGAAGGGCTTGCCTGTGGCCGCCTCGCTCTGGGCTATCTCGTTTTCATGGTGCGGGAATATGAGATCCTGCCCGCCCGCGTGAATGTCAAAGGTGGGGCCTAAAAGCTCCATACTCATGGCGCTGCACTCTATATGCCAGCCAGGGCGGCCTTTGCCCCAGGGGCAGTCCCATGCGGGCTCGCCGGGCTTGGCGCCCTTCCAGAGGGCGAAGTCCAGAGGATCCCTCTTCAGGTCTCCCGGCTCTATGCGGGCGCCGGACTCAAGGTCGTCTATGGACTGGCCTGAAAGCTTGCCGTAGCCCGGGAAGGAGCGGACGGAGAAATATACATCGCCGTTTGCTACGGGATATGCATGGCCCTTTTCTATGAGGGTCTCCACCAGCTTGATTATCTGGGGTATGTGCTCGGTAGCCCGGGGATTGCAGGTGGCAGGCTCGGCGCAGAGGCCCTCCGCATCCTGCCTGTATTCCTTTATATATTTATCCGCAAGCTCCGGCACCGTGGTGTGCTCCTCGTTGGCCCGGCGGATGAGCTTGTCGTCTATATCTGTAAAGTTGGATATGAACCTTACCTTGTAGCCCTTATATTCAAGATACCGCCTGAGGGTATCGAACACCACCAGCGGCCTTGCGTTGCCTATGTGAATAAAGTTGTATACCGTCGGGCCGCATACGTACATGCTTATCTCGCCCGGCACCAGCGGCACCAGCTCCTCCTTTTTGCGGGTCATGGTGTTGTATATCTTCATAAGTATCCCTCCTTGAAAAATTGCGTTCAAACTTTACCAAATTACATTTTAGCATAGAGTTTCTAATATGGCAAAGAAAAAAGCGGAGAATATCCGCTTTTTACAGGCGTTCATCCATCTATTCGCCCATCTCGCCCGCTATCATAAGCGCCCCGGTAACCGTGAGCCTTTCCCGGGCGTCCACCTGATAGTCCAGCGCCGCGTTGTGTATGGCCTGCGCGTCCGGATACTTTCCCTCAGCCTCAAGGAATTCGGATATCATGCCTGTAAATTCTTTAAGGGCCGGGTAGCGGAAGGTTATACGCCCCGGCAGCGGGCCGCCCTCCTCCCGGGAGGTGGCGTATATGAGTATGTTGGGCGGAATCGCCCGAAAGCCCGCTGTGGCGGAGGATATGAGCCTTATGCCATCGCCGTCCGCAGCTATATCGTCCAGCAGCAGTATGAACTTAAGCGGCTGGCCCGAAAGCCTCTGCAAAAGCCCGGGGATATGTGCCGTCTCCCCCTCGGGGACAATTATCAGCCGCACTTCAGGCAGCTCCTGAAGCAGTGACACCGCCTGAGCCGTTTTGCCGGTCCCCATGCCGCCCAGCAGCAGCATGTTCACCGCCTTCTCCCCCCGCATGAAGCGTATGGTGTTTTCCATCAGCCGGCTGTGCTGCTCCTCATAGGCGGAAAGCGGAACTATCGCCTCCGGCTCCTCCATAGGCACCAAGCGGCCATCTTCAATTCTGAAGAAGCGATGCTGCAAAAATTCCCCCGTACCGTAGGATGCGAAAAAGTTCCATATATCTTCGGTAAGCTCGCCCCAATCAGCCGTCTCGAGAAAGCGGCGATACATCTCCTCCAGCGCCTCATCTGATACGAAGCTGTCCGTAAGCCCGGCCTGGCCGTATTTCCATGGGGTAAACTCCAGCGGCAGCTGCGCCGCCTGCTCTTCCTCGCTATTCCGGCGCGGAAGGTTTGATATGCTGCCTCCCGACCATATGGCGGTGGACTTCATGGCCACAGCGTCGTTTGCCCTTGAGCTTCTGCCCCTTTCACTTATGAGCTGGGCTATGCGCTCTGACGTTAAGGTGGAAAGCTCGCCCATTATCTCAAGCCGCTCCCTCATAGCCATGAGCTGCGCCTCATCCCGTATGCCCCTGGCAGCAGAGAGGGCAAAAGGGTGTTCCGTCTGTATTATTTCGTATAAAAGCTGATCCCGCCACAGGTCCCCTGTGACCCTCCTGGCGGGGGAGGACAGCATATATTCCGTGAGCCTGTGATATGCGCCGAGAGCGCCGGGGAAATTCGTTGTCCAGGTATCCATGAGCAGCTCCCCCATGAGCTCCGCCGCCTTCGAAAAGCCCCCGAGCCTTAGGGTCATGGCAGCCGCGGCCGCCAGCGCCTCGCCTGGATTCATATCCCTCAGTCTCATACACGCCTCTCCTTTGCGCCGTTTATAATATCATAGGGCCGCAGCCCCTTTAATAATACCACAGCATACGCCTTGCGGCAATCGCGGCAGGGTGATATAATTTCAGAAACAATAATCGTTTTCGTGGCATAATAATGAAAATGAGATAGGTTCTTCTCGCCGGCTCTCGCTGTAACGGCAATACGGCGGTGCAGATTAGTGCGCTATTTGATTTTATATAATATAAAGGAAATATAACCATGTCAAAGAAGATTATCCTAACGGGCGGCGGAACTGCCGGCCACGTCACACCCAATCTGGCGCTGCTGCCAAGGCTCAGGGCGGAGGGCTACGAGATACACTACATAGGCACCGCCGATGGAATAGAAAAAAGCCTTGTGGGAGGCCTTGAGGGCGTGACCTATCACACCATATCCGCCGGAAAGCTCCGCAGGTACTTTTCGCTGAAGAACCTTACCGACCCATTCAAGGTTGTAGGCGGCATATTCCAGGCCAAGCGCATCATTAACAAGGTAAAGCCGGACGTGGTGTTTTCAAAGGGCGGCTTCGTATCGGTGCCCGTGGTCATAGCGGCAAAGGGCATGGCGCCCATAGTAGCCCACGAGAGCGACTATACTCCCGGCCTGGCCAATAAGATAACCGCCAGGTTTGCAGACAGGGTATGCGTCACCTTCGAAGATACTCTAAAATACGTCGGCGCAAAGGGCGTCCATACCGGCACCCCCATACGGCCCGAGCTTTACGGCGGCGACAGGCAGAGAGGGCTGGACTTTACCGGCTTTTCCGGCGAAAAGCCCATACTCCTTACCATGGGCGGCAGCCAGGGCGCCCAGGCCATAAACGACGCGCTGCGATCGGCGCTGCCGCGGCTGACCCGCTCCTTCGACATTATCCACCTCTGCGGCAAGGGCAAGAAGGATGCTTCCATAGCCGAACCAGGCTATGTCCAGTACGAGTACATCTCAAAGGAGCTGCCCGACCTTTTCGCCGCGGCGGATATAATACTCTCCCGTGCCGGCGCCAACGCCATATTCGAGTTTCTGGCACTTGCAAAGCCCGCCCTGCTTATACCGCTGCCGCTTTCCGCCTCCCGGGGCGACCAGATACTCAACGCCGGCTATTTTGCCCGCAAGGGCTACGCCATGACGCTGGATCAGGCCGGCCTTACGCCGGACACCCTGTTCGACAGCATACACGACCTTTACGACAGAAGGCTCAGCTTTATTTCCGCCATGAGCGGCGACTCCACCGCGGACGGCACCGATGAGGTGCTGGACGTCATACGGTCCGAATCGGAGGGGAGTAAAAGATGAACTGCCAAAAAAGAAGCAACGGCAAAAACAGGGACAGCTACGGTTCCTCTGTGGCGCACAAGGCGCTTACCAAAGAGGTAGTGGCCCAGAGGCTTGCGCTGCCTAACGGTCCCGAGCACATGATGCACTACGCCTCCGAGGCGTTCCCCTTCGCTTACGAGCTGTTTTCGGAGGGCAACTCCGCCGCGTGCGCTTTTCTCTGCCGCTGCGCAAAGCAGGAAAAATACGCAAGGCAGCTTAACGATATCATGGGCAGCGAGCGCGAGGCCCTTCGAAACGCCCTGCTTTCCAATCAACCCAAGCTCCGCAAGAATGCCGCGGTTCTCATGGGTCAGCTGAAGGTCCCCTCGGACGTGAAATACCTGAAACAGGCCCTTTCAGTAGAGGATACCCGCTTCGTGCGGCCTTCGATGCTGCTGTCCTTAGGCTCCATAGGAGGGGATGAGGCCAAGGCATTTCTCGCCTCATATACTATACAGCCGGCAAACAGCGAAGATGAAAAGGTGCATTTCGAGGCGGAAACAGAGGCCTACAAAACCGCCATGCGAAGCTTTCTCACCTTCGAAAAGCACGAATTTACCGCGCTTCCCAGGCCCTGCGAAATAGAGCTGCGTTCCCCGGATAAGCTATCCGACCCTCTGGCCCGGGAGCTTGCCGAGCATGGTTTCAGGGTGTCCGCCGTACACCGCGGCGACGTACACGTGCATACGGAGGACATGATGGGGCTTTTCGCCTGCCGCTGCTTTACCGAGGCGCTCATCGAGATATCCGCCAACTCAAACCCCGACCCAAAGTCCATGGGCATAAAGGCAAAGAGCTTTCTCGAAAAGCTGCTGCCCGCCTGCCATACCGGCAAGCCTCCCTTCGGCTACAGGCTGGAGATAAGGGGGGAGGGCAATATAGACAGGCTGGCCATAGCCCGCAGGATGATAGCGGTCATGGACGGCGAGACGCTTCTCAACTGCCCCAACAACTATGAGGTGGAGATAAGGGTGGAGATAAAGAGCAACGGCGGCGCATTCATGTACGCAAAGCTGCTTACCATAAAGGACGAAAGGTTCAGCTACCGCCTTCAGGCCCTGCCCGCCAGCATGCACCCCGCGACGGCGGCCGCCCTACTGAAATACGCGGAGTTCTTCCTGGGCGGAAAGGACGCCAGAGTGCTGGACCCCTGCTGCGGCAGCGGCACATTTCTCATAGAGCGGGAAAAGCTTTACCCCTGCGCCGGCCTTACCGGGGTTGATATATCAAACAAGGCCATAGACATAGCCCGCAGCAATGCAGAGGCCGCCGGCAGCATTGCCAAATTCGTACACAACGACTGCATGCGCTTCACTGCGGAGCGGCCATATGACGAGCTGGTGGCAAATCTCCCCTTTGGCAATCGCGTCGGCAGCCATAAGTCAAACGAAAAGCTTTACGCCGGCATATTGGAAAACCTTCCCAAATGGCTCCGCCGGGGCGGCGTGGCAATACTGTACACCATGGAATACACTCTGCTCAAGAAGCTGATTCGCGAGCATCCCGGCTTAAGGCTCGTCACGGAGGTCAGAACGGAGGCGGGCGGGCTAATGCCTGCCGTGTTCGTGATAAAAATCGGGCAGTAAATAACGATACTGTGTAAAAAGTGGCTCTCAGCCACTTTTTTATGTTATAATGAAATAAATAATAAAACCAAAAAGGAGGGATACCTATGGAAAAAACTGTAGAGCTGCTGATGAAAAATGCCTCTCTTCTCGATGTTGAGTTGGTGGCGGGCGTCCTCAAACAGGAAGGCATACCTCATTTTATAAAGGAAAAGGGGCCGGGCGGGATATATTGCGGCGGCGCCATTATGGGAGCAGATCTGTACGTGCCGGGAGAATGCCTGGAAACAGCTATGGATATAGCGGAAGACGTGCTTTTTACACAACCCGATACCCGTGCGTAAAGCAATATGATACAAAAAAGGGCCGCAAGGCCCTTTTTTGTTCTCAGCGCGACTGTTCCACGTAGAACATTTTTCGGCTTTTATTTATTTGTTCTACGTGGAACATTAACCAATTATTGTTTATTCCACACGAATGCATTATAATCAATAAAGAAAATCCGGTACTGATCTTTCAAATGGCACAGCCATTTATGCAAAAAAGGAGGATACATGGCTAAAATAATCGCCGTAGCTAACCAGAAAGGCGGGGTAGGCAAAACCACCACCACCGTCAACCTTTCGGCATGCATTGCCCAGCAGGGCAAGCGGGTGCTGTGCGTGGATATCGACCCTCAGGGCAACAGCACCAGCGGCCTTGGCATAGATAAGGAGGCCGTACAGTACAGCGTATACGACGTGCTGATAAACGGCGTGGACCCAAAGGAAGCAATAGAGCACAGCGTGGTGGAGGGCCTGGACATGCTCACCGCCCGCAAGGAGCTTTCCGGCGCTGAGGTGGAGCTGGTCAACGCAATGGCCCGGGAGACTGTTCTCAAGCGTGAGCTGGATACCATACGGGACAGCTATGACTATATATTCATAGACTGCCCGCCCAGCCTTGGCCTGCTCACCATAAACGCCCTGACCGCGGCGGACACGCTGCTGGCCCCCATACAGTGCGAGTACTTTGCCCTGGAGGGACTGTCCGACCTGATGAACACAGTAAAGCTTGTCAAGCAGCGGCTGAATACCGATCTTCAGGTAGAAGGCGTAGTCCTTACCATGTTCGACGCCCGCACCAACCTTTCGGGGCAGGTTGTGAACGAGGTAAAGAAGTTCTTTAAAAATAAGGTTTACGACACCATAATACCACGCTCGGTGCGGCTAAGCGAGGCTCCCAGCTTTGGCCTTCCCATCACCCTGTACGACCCCCGTTGCTCGGGAGCCAGGGCATATAAGGCGCTTGCCAACGAGCTTATAGGCAAGGAGAATTAAAATATGGCTATAAAAAAAGGACTCGGAAAGGGTCTGGACGCACTTTTAGGGGACTATCAGCAGCCCCCGGAGGAAAGCGTTAAGGAGATAGACGTAAACCTCATCGACACAAATTCATCCCAGCCCCGCAAGAGCTTTGATAAGGAAAAGCTGGACGAGCTGGCCAATTCCATAAAAAACCACGGCATAGTACAGCCCATCGTCGTGCGCAGGACAGGGGAGAGGTACACCATAGTAGCCGGCGAACGCCGCTACCGTGCCGCCCGCATAGCGGGCCTTAATAAGGTACCTGTAGTTGTAAAGGATATGGACGACTATCAGGTGATGGAGGTGGCCCTCATAGAAAATATACAGCGGGAGGACCTGAACCCTATCGAGGAAGCTACTGCTATACGCTTCCTTATGGTTCAGAACGACCTGACACAGGAGGAGGTGGCGGAGAGGCTCGCAAAGAGCCGTCCGTCCATCGCCAACACCCTGCGCCTTCTCAACCTGCCCGAGGAGATACAGCAGTACCTCAAGGATGGCAAGCTCCAGTCCGGCCATGCAAAGGTCATACTCAGCCTGCCTGAAAAGCCAATGCAGTTCCGGCTGGCCGACAGGATAGCGGAGGGCGGGGTATCCGTCCGGGAGGCGGAAAGGCTTGCAAAGGCAATGCTTCAGCCCGGGCGCGAAAAGAAAAAGCCTGAACAGCCGGCGGACACCGACCTTAAGTTCGCGGAGGACAGGCTGCGGGACAGGCTGGGCACAAAGGTGAGCATACAGGGCAGCCAGAGTAAAGGAAAGGTAATTATAGAATACTATTCCCGTGACGAGCTTAACGGTATATACGATATTCTCATAAGGGAGTGAACCGGATGAAATACCATGGTATAAAGCCTGTGTATAACGTATGGCTGAGCAAGGACGACGGCAAGTACTTCGGTCCAGGCGTAGCCATGCTTATAGAAGGTGTAAAGCGCACCGGCTCGCTGTCGTCGGCAGCCAAGGAAATAGGCATGGCCTATTCCAAGGCGTGGCGCATTATAAAGCGCAGCGAGGAGCTTACGGGCTGCAAGCTGCTTTTATCCCGCACAGGCGGCGCACACGGCGGCGGCGCCTGCCTCACACAGGACGCCGAGCAGATACTTTCGGACTTTACCGCCTTCCGCAAAGAGGTGGATACTGAGATAGAAAAGGCTTTTAAGAAGTACTTTGCCAATTAAAAATATGAAAAATAACAAAACCACTTACATGGACCTCTTCACCTCTTTCTTCCGCATAGGTCTTTTTACCTTCGGCGGCGGCTATGCCATGCTGCCCATGCTGGAGAGGGAGTGCGTGGAAAACCACAGCTGGGCTACCCGTGACGAGCTTCTGGACTATTTCGCCATTGCCCAATGCACCCCCGGCGTCATCGCCGTGAACACCGCTACTTTTATAGGCTGCAAGGAGAAGGGATCTCTGGGCGCGGCGATAGCCACCTTGGGCGTCATATGCCCCAGCATAATCATAATACTCATAATAGCGGCCATACTTACTAATTTCGCCAGCCTTCCCGCCGTAGGGTACGCCTTCAACGGCATAAGGGTGGCCGTTGCCGTGCTCATACTCAACGCAGTGATAAAGCTCATAAGGAGCAATCTTAAACAGCCTGTTTCCATTCTGATATGCGTGCTTGCCTTTGCTGCGAGCCTGTTTAGCCTGTCTCCCGTCATAATAGTGCTGTCTGCGGGGGCCGTTGGCATAGCTTACGGATATTTCGGGAGGCAGAAATGATATACCTTCAGCTTTTTTATGAATTCTTCAAGACCGGGCTTTTTGCCGTAGGCGGCGGCCTTGCCACCATACCCTTCCTTTCCGCCATGACCGATAAATACACATGGTTCACAAAGGCGCAGCTTGCGGATATGATAGCCGTGGCGGAATCCACCCCCGGGCCCATCGGCGTAAATACCGCCACCTTCGCGGGGTATAACGCGGCAGGCATACCCGGTGCGATAATTGCCACATTGAGCCTTGTATTGCCGAGCTATATTATAATACTTGCAATATCAAAGGCGCTGCAAAAATTCCGGGACAATAAATACGTGAACGATGCCTTTACGGGTCTTCGCCCGGCGGCGACGGGGCTTATTGGGGCAGCCTGCTATTCCGTGACGGCTATAGCCCTCTCCGGCAGCACGCTTTTCGGCTGTATCGACCTCAGGCGGCTCATATTCTTTGGGCTGCTGCTTGCCGTTACAAACATAAAGCGGCTGAAGGGCCTGCACCCAATAATATTCATAGCCATAGCCGCCGTCGTTGGCATAGTTTTCAGGCTGTAAAGGGAGATATATGTAGCATATGTATATAAACCCCTTGTTCAGCGGCTCCTCCGGCAACTGCACTCTTATAGGCGCGGACGGCGGCCTTTTCATGGTAGACGCGGGCAAAAGCGCCCGCGCCGTATCGGCTGCCCTTGCCCTTGCGGGGGAAAGAATAGAGGACATAGCCGCCATATTCATCACCCATGAGCATACAGACCACATAGCGGGCGTCGGCGTGCTTTGCAGGCGTTACGGAATACCGGTATACGCCAACGCCGCCACATGGCAGGCCATGGAGCCGCTTATAGGCGAGGTGCCGCCGAAATGCATACGTGTATTCGAGAGCGGGCGTGATTTCTTCATAGGCGGCGTATCGGTGCTGCCCTTTTGCATACCCCACGACGCGGCGGAGCCGGTGGGCTATTCTTTTTTGGGCGGCTATGGCAAAAAAATCACCGTAATGACCGACATAGGGCATATGGACAGCCGCCTTATATCCTGCGCCGCCGGTTCAGACATACTTTTGATAGAATCAAACCACGACGAGGAGCTGGTAAGCTCCTGCCGCTATCCCTACCCTACCAAGCGGCGCATACTTTCCGACATCGGCCATCTTTCCAACGCCGGCTGCGGCCGGGCGCTGTGTAGCCTGTATTCGGCCGGTGTGCGGCGGGCGATACTCGGCCACCTGAGCCGGGACAACAATTTCGAGAGCCTTGCCCTTGAGACGGTGCGCTCCGAGCTTTTGAATCAGGACATACCGGAGTCTGAATTCGCCCTTGCCGTGGCCCACAGGGACAGGATGACCGGGAGGTTTGACGTATGACGGTAAAGCTTATATGCGTAGGCAGGCTGAAGGAAAAATTTTATGGCGATGCCTGCGCCGAATTCAAAAAGCGCATATCCCGCTTTGCTGACGTCAATATCATTGAGGTATCAGACGAAAGGGCGCCGGAGCAGCTGTCAAAAGCTGAGATGGAGCAGGTGAAGCGTGCGGAAGGGGAGAGGCTACTCGCAAAGGTTGCCCCCGGGGACTATCTCATCGCCATGGACCTGAAGGGGGAACAGCTCACATCCCCTGAAATGGCGTCGCGGCTTCAGGGCATAATGAATTCCGGCGGCAGCAGGATCGACTTCGTCATCGGCGGCTCTCTGGGCCTGTCACCCGAGGTGCTTCAAAGGGCAGACCTCAGGCTCTGCTTCGGCAAGCCCACCTTCTCCCACCAGATATTCCGGATAATGCTCCTGGAGCAGATCTACCGCAGCTTCAAGATCATAAACAACGAGCCTTATCATAAGTAAAGTATTTATGCCTTCTTTTCTTTCTCTTTTCAGGAGAAAAGAGAACAGAAAAGAAGCAAAAGAAAGAGAAAAGCCAACCCTTTTATTATGAAAAAGAAACAGGGAAAAGGGAAGAGCCCAACTTTAACTGATATATTTTTAAAAGGGTATAATAAATGAAAATCAGAAAAAGCAGAATGGAAGATGTCAATGATATAATGAATATCATTGCCGCGGCAAAGCAATATATGGTCAGCCACGGAAACACGACCCAATGGGTAAACGGCTATCCGGGAGAGGAAATAATAATATCCGACATAAAGAATGGCAACAGCTATCTGATTACCCATAACGATATAATAGCGGGGACCTTTTCATTTATTATAGGAAAGGAGCCCACCTATCAGGTCATTAAAAACGGGGAATGGCATTATGACAGGCCATACGGTACTATTCACCGCCTGGCGTCAGCCGGTATAGCCCGGGGTATTTCAAGGGTTTGCTTTGAATACTGCCTCCATCAGATGGATTATATCCGCATAGATACCCATAGGGATAATATTTCCATGCAGGCCGCCATTGAAAAATTCGGATTCAAAAAATGCGGCAATGTATATATGCTGAACGGTACTGAGCGTATAGCATATGATTATTTGAGATTATAATATCCATTTCTATTCTATTTTTTTCTCCGTTATTTATAGTTCTTTATGTCCTTTTATCTTTTCTTGTTTTCGTTGGGCTTTTCTTTTCTCCTGAAAAGAGAAAGAAGGTGTAAAGCACTATTTCTGATTCTCCGATTCTCCGATATGCTTATTATTATATAAATATATAGTAGTACCCGTAATAGTCGTGTCAGCAGCGTTGAAAATGCCAAAAAATTCAGCTGCCGCCTGAAAAACCGATATTGACAACCAGTTGGCAACACGTGGAAAAACACCCGCCTTATCAACGCTTTCAACAGCGCAAATGTTTCCACATTCCGTCAACAGCATATCAACAGGGTTTATCAACGATTTGCAAATTGTTTTCCGCCTCGGCTGCGCCTGAAACGGCATAAAAAAGCGCGGTTTGTGCCGGTCAACATTTTGCCAACACAATATCAACTGAGGTTGTCAATGTTTTGGTAGTTTAATGCTGCACCAAATTTATCCGCTTTGTCATAAAGTCGCCTGAATTTTCCTTAAAGTCAAGTATTTAAAGTATTTTGTAAAACATACTTGACATAAAAGCGGGTAAGTGATAACATGTTCCCATAAGAGAGGGATCAGAGATAAATCAGGAGGGAATCATAATATGTCTAATAGCTATGTGCTTGGAATCGCCGTAGGGATAGCCTTCGGAATAATGCTTGTAGCCTTTATATTTTCTTATTTAAAAAAGAAGGGAAAGGATATATGCGAATACGACGAGAGGCAGAAGCTGGCCCAGCTCAAGGGCTGGAAGGCGGCTTTTATCGCTGCCGTATGCTTCGATATAATAAACGCCATGGCGGTAGATATATTTGGCCCCTGGGCCAGTATGATCACCATGTCCTGCTGCTCGCTTTTTATAGGGGTAGGGGCATACGGCATAGTTTGCATTATAAAGGACGCCTACACCCCGCTGCATAAGAGGGCAGGCAGATACATGCTGCTGTTTCTTGTCATAGCTGCGTTCAATGCCGTAACAGGGATTATGAACTGCAAAAGAATTGGCTTCTTTGATGAGGGAAGGCTTACCGTAGGCTGGATAAACCTCTTTGCCGCCGCCCTTTTGATAATTATCGACATAGTATACGCCATAGATGTTATCATAAAAAGGAGCAGGGCAGTGGAGCCGGACGAGGAAGATTAACGGAGGAATAAAATAATGAAGAATCTCCGCATGAAGGCAGCCCGGGCGGCAATGGATATGTCCCAGCAGCAGCTGGCCGACGCCGTAGGCGTTTCCCGCCAGACCGTCAACGCCATAGAGAAGGGTGATTACAACCCTACTATAAACCTCTGCATCGCCATCTGCCGCGCCCTCGGCCGTACACTGGACGAACTGTTCTGGGAAGAAGGGTAGAGAAACTGATAAGCAATGAATACGAGGAGCGGCTTATGCCGCTCTCAGTCTGTCAAAAAACCCCAGGGTTGATAAGGGGCCGCAGCCCCTTATGTTTAATCCGGCTCTGACGACATGTGCGTCAGAACGGATGAAAACCCAGAGGTTTTCGTACTTTGCGGATTTTGCCGCCCGGGAGCGAATGCGAGAGGCAAAACCCGTAAAACTCAAAAAAGTGGCATTCAGCCACTTTTTTGACACTCTGAGAGCGGCTTATGCCGCTCTTATTTATATTTCGTTAAAAATGAATCAACAAAAATATAATCCGTCAATATTTTGACAATAGCTAAATATAGTCGTTAAGTATTTTATGAGCCTTAATATATTGTGGAAAATGGTAATTTTGACAAAAAACCAACAAAATAAGGATTTTTTCGCAATAATATATGTACTGAATGTGAAGAAATATATTGACTATTTTTATATGCCATGCTAAAATCTTAGCGTGAATAGAAGCTTTATTTATATTCTCTGAAGGTTTTTTGAATTTAAAAGCTATTTATCTTGCAGAAAAAACGTATCAACCACATGTTTTTAATAAAAAAAGAAAGGACTAATTATTGATGGAACTTATCGTAAAAGTAAACTCCTTCCTTAACGGCATCGTAATGGGCTGGCCGGGCATGATCCTTCTGGTAGGCACCGGCGTGTATTACACGATTCGCTGCGGCGGGGTACAGTTCAAGTGGTTCGGCTACATAATGAAGACCACCATCGGCAAGATCTTCGAAAAGAAGGAAGCCGGCGAGGGCTCCGTAACTCCCTTCCAGGCTGTGTGTACCGCCCTTGCGGCGACGGGTGGCACCGGCAACATCGCCGGCGTAACCGGCGCAATCGCCCTCGGCGGCCCGGCGCGGTTTTCTGGATGTGGGTATCCGCCCTGTTCGGAATGTGCACCAAGTTCGCTGAGGTCACCCTGGCCATACACTTCCGCGAGCGCAACGACAAGGGCGACTGGGTAGGCGGCCCCATGTACTACATCAAGAACGGCCTCGGCAAGAAATGGGTCTGGCTGGGCACGCTGTTTGCACTGTTCGGAATGCTTGCGGCCTTCGGCATAGGCAACATGACCCAGATCAACTCCATAGTTACCTCTATCTCCGGCACTATCAACAGCTACACCCCCATCAACGTCAACGCTGCGAACCTCATAATCGGCATCATAGTGGCGGCGTTCTGCGCAATGGTGCTGCTGGGCGGCCTCAAGCGCATAGGCCAGGTCACTGAAAGGCTGGTCCCCTTCATGGCGGTGATCTACATAGTCTCCGCATTGATAATCTTCTTTGCACACATAGGCAACATAGGCAACGTGCTCCGCGGCATCTTCGTGGGCGCCTTCACTCCCTCCGCCGTTGTCGGCGGCATTGCCGGCGTAACCATCTCCGCCGCCATCAAACGAGGCGTCGGACGCGGCGTGTTCTCCAACGAGGCCGGTCTTGGCTCCGCTCCTATCGCCCATGCCGCTGCGGATAACGACTCCGCTGTGCATCAGGGCTGCTTCGGCGTGTTCGAGGTATTTGCGGATACCATCGTCATCTGCACCCTCACCGCCTTCGCCGTGCTCATGTCCGGCACTCCCATAGAGTACGGCCAGGCCGCGGGCGCTCCCCTCACCATAGCTGCGTTTTCAACCACCTTCGGCAGGGCGGGCGGCGTCATAATCTCCATCGGCCTCACCCTCTTCGCCACCTCCACCATACTGTCCTGGTGCCTGTACGGTACCCGCTGTGCGGAGTTCCTGTTCAAGTCCACCAAGGTCATCAAGCCCTATCAGATCATATTCTGCCTCGTGATAATCCTGGGCGCCGTCACCGAGCTTTCCCTGGTATGGGATATCGCCGACACCCTCAACGGCCTCATGGCTATCCCGAACCTTGTGGGCCTGTTAGGATTGTCGCCCATAGTCATCAAGCTCACCCGCGAATACTTCAACGGCGTGCGCCTGGGCGAGAGCAACAGAAAGTAATAACAACAGAGTTTCGCAGAAGTGGCAAGTCCACTTCTGCGAGTTTTTTTCGGGTTTTGCCTCTCACATTCGTTCCCGGGCGGCAAAACCCGCAGAGAAGAAAAACCTCCGGTTTTTATCCGTTTTGACGTACACGCCGTCAAAGCCGGAATTAACTTAAGGGGCTGCGGCCCCTTAACAACCCTGAGTTTTCTCGAAGCGGCGCCCGCAGCAAAACGCGGGGGCCGCTTCCCGGTTTATTTACACAATTTTTTATCGCAAAAAATCTTTTACAGCGGAAAACACTCAAAAAAATTTTGCCTGTCCGCTTATTACGGACTTAAAAAGAAAGGATGAACTTAATATATTTGACAAAAGTGTTGCAAAAGCATAATTTATGTAGTAACATTAAGGCATTGAAATAACTTATTAGCCATCTGTCCGGTAAAAAACATATGTCCGTATTTTAAGGACATATAAAAAATAAAATAATTTTATTTTCTTTAAAAACATCGATATAAACCACTGCTGTCCGCAAAGCGCGGACATTTGTTTCCGGATAACAAACTTTTTATCTTGCAAAAGGCAAGAAGCTACCTTATAATCTTTCTATCGTTTCGTGCCGTCGGCAAAAAACCGATGGTTCAGGCATATAGCATATATGCCATAAACAAAAAAGAAATATAAATGGAGGAAAAAATCATGAAGAAGCTCATAGCCCTGCTCCTTATCGCAGTGCTGGCACTTTCCGCAGCAGCATGTTCTTCCCAGCCCGCGGGCACCGAAGCCCCCGCTGAGGGTACCGAGGCCGCCGCGCCCGCAGACGGCGCAAAGGTCGTAAAGATAGGCGTATTCGAGCCCGCTTCCGGCGACAACGGCGCAGGCGGCAAGCAGGAGACCCTTGGCGTTCAGTACGCCAATAAGGTACAGCCCACCGTCGAAATAGGCGGCGAGACCTACAACGTAGAGCTGGTCATAGTGGATAACGAGAGCTCCAACGACAAGGCCCCCACCGCGGCCGCTAACCTGGTTGCTCAGAACGTATCCATAGTCCTCGGCTCCTACGGCTCCGGCGTATCCATCGCCGCGGGCGACGTATTCAACAAGGCCGGCATCCCCGCCATGGGCATCACCTGCACCAATCCCCAGGTCACCAACGGCGTGGACTGCTACTTCCGCATCTGCTTCCTCGATCCCTTCCAGGGCACCGTTCTTGCTAACTTCGCAAGCAAGGAGTTCGGCGCGAAGAAGGCATACTGCCTCTCCAAGCTGGGCGACGATTACTCCGGCGGCCTGTGCCATTACTTCGTAGAGGCCTTCAAGGCTCTCGGCGGCGAAGTAGTTGAGGAGACCTTCCCAGAGGGCAACTCCGACTTCACCTCCTACATCACCACCGCCCAGAACAGCGGCGCTGAGGTATTCTTCTCCCCCGTATCCACCGAGGCTGCGGCGCTGATAATCGACCAGGCCGCGGGCAACGGCATGACCATGCCTATCCTGGCCGGCGACACCTGGGATTCCAACGTCATAACCGGCGCTGCCAAGGGCAAGGACGTAAAGGTCTGCGTTACCACCTTCTTCGATGAGGGCGCAGAGAGCGAGGCCGCCCAGGCCTTCGTATCCGGCATCAAGGAGTGGATCAACAGCGACGCTACCGCCAAGGCCAACAACGGCGGCAACGACATGATCTCCGCCGTGACCGCCATGGGCTATGACTCCTACTTCACCGCCCTCGAGGCGCTCAAGAACGCCGGCTCCACCAACCCCGCCGACGTGCTCAAGGCTCTGCCCACCACCACCTATGAGGGCGTGACCGGCGCCATCGCCTTCGACGAGATCGGCGACGCCATCCGCGACTCGGCC
>ENA-OPXM01000727-OPXM01000727.1-human-gut-metagenome-genome-assembly--contig:-NODE-727-length-18289-cov-3.283920_pt1 | contig 18289 bp, 17 predicted proteins | sample MGYA00241707_ERZ502035 | MGnify/ENA primary metagenome ERZ502035 (study PRJEB25962, sample SAMEA2043051) | human gut metagenome | biome: human gut; feature: human-associated habitat; material: faeces... | reverse complement strand
GAATTTTCACCTCCTTCGGTTGGCGTTCCTGTTTAGGGCATCCCCAGTTAGCGTTGAGCATAGGCAAATGTGGATTGTCGGTCTCCGCTTTCGTTTCCTTGCCGTAGGTTCTCCTACAGATTGCACACCGTTTTTTGATAACCGATTGATTGACACCTATAACCAATCGCCAGTGTGCCAGAGGTTACAGATACTTTCCTCCGTCTGACCGATAACAGAAATTAGAAACTTGCGTTCAGTAAACCCAACTTAAGCCTCATATCCACTTAACATTGCAGTTCAGTCGCACCAAGTTATCTTTAGGTGACTTACTGCTTTCCTGCCGTGCTGTGTTCCCGTTTCAGCTTTCGCCTTTCGGTCAGGCAGGTTGTTTCCCGTGTTATCTTACGGGGTAGTGCCTTACACTACTTTGCTCAACGCCCTATCTGGGCGCACGGTGTCGATTGTTTCTTTCCCAAGCAGTTCCTCCATTTCTTTCAGCGTCGTCTTTTCCTTGCCGCCCAGAAAGAGCAGCGTATCGCAGTTGCCGACGATTGTATCAGCACTGTCCTTGTAAATCGCTTTGAGCTGAGACTGCGCCTGAAGCACAATGCATGCCGAAATTTCTCGGCTTCGGATGGTCGCAATCAAGCGCTCAAAGTTCGGGATTTGCCCAATGTTGGCGAACTCATCCAGCAGGCAGCGCACATGGACAGGCAGTCTGCCGCCATACACATCATCCGCTTTTTCGCAAAGCAAGTTGAACATCTGCGAATACGCCAGACTAATCAGAAAATTGAAACTGGCATCCGTGTCGGACATGATGAGGAAGAGTGCAGTCCGCTTATCTCCCAGCGTATCAAGGTGAAGTTCGTCATAAGCCGTAATTTCCCGCAGTTCCTGAATATCGAACACCGCAAGCCGTGCGCCGCAGCTCACCAGAATCGACTTGGCGGTCTTGCCAGCAGCCATCCGGTATTTGGCATATTGCCGCACTGCAAAGTGTTCCGGCTTTTCCGCTTTCAGCTTTTCAAACATCAGGTCAACAGGATTTCGGTATTCCTCGTCCTCCTCGCGAACTTCCATGCTGTTCAGCATGTCAATCAGCGTCGTAAAATTCTGCGCCGCGGGCGGAAGTTCGTAGTGGATGTAGCCAATCAGCGCCATATAGAGCAGCGTTTCCGCCTTAATCCAGAAGTCGTCGCCGCCTTTGCCCTCTCCCTTTGTGTTTGCTATGAGCGCCGTCACCAGCTTCAAAATGTCTTTTTCGCTTCGGATATACGCAAACGGGTTGTAGTGCATGGACTTTGGAAAACTGATAACATTGAAAACCCGCACGTCATATCCGGCAGCAGCAAGCATCTTTCCGCACTCCGTAATCAGCGTCCCCTTGGGGTCAGTAATCACAAGAGAGCACCCCTTCGTTTTGGTACACTGCATGATGTTCGGCTTGATGAAAAAGCGTGTTTTGCCGCTGCCGGAACCGCCGATGACCAGTACGTTCTTGTTCCGTGCGTTTTTGGGATTCGCCGGGCGGCTGCTCATGGTCAGGCGCTCCGTCTGGGTCAGGATGATGTTGTTCCACGGGTCAGCGTCCATGAACGGCGCAATGTCGTTTGGCTTTCCCCAGCGGGCAGCGCCGTATTCTTCGCCGTGCCGATACTTCTTGGCATTCCTGCGTTTTGCATGTACCAGCAGGCACAGTGCGCATCCGCACAGAAACCCAATCAGCAGGTCAAGGGGCACAAAGCCGGACAGTCCGTTTCGGAACGCCATTGCCACGCCATCCCGCAGGTGCAGGAATTTCGCGGAAAAATCCGTCCCGGCTGACAGCCGCCATGCTTCACTCAGCTTCGCCGCGGCAAGTCCAATAACCCCGTAGGGCAGATGCAGCAGCAGGCTTTTTTTCCATGCGTCGGCGTTCATCTTTCCCTCCCTTTCTGCCTGCTGCGCTCCTTCTGTTTGCTGGGGGATGCCGTATCCAGCTGCGGCTGAACATTCCGCTGCTCCTTCCGCTTCGCCAGAAAATCCATTGCATACGCGCGCATGGCCTGATCAATGGCAGCACGGTCGCGTGCTTTGAAGAACACCAGATAGCGCGTTTTTCCGCTGTCGGAAGTGCCTTTATGAATGGCATAATCCACCCCATATTGGCGGGCGTATCGTTCAAACGCCTTCACCTCCTGCCGGTCAGCCAGTGCAGTCTGCTCAACGCCCTGATTCTGCCCGATGAGCTGCTTCACGCTCTGCCTGCCCTGCGGTTTCGCTTGATAATGCTCCTTGGCTTTATTCCAGCCGAGTTTCAGCGCTTTCGCGAACGCCGTCGCCAATGTCCTTTCAGTGAATTTGCTGGTATTGATGATGAGGGAGAGCGTTTTGTTTTCGATTTCTTCCTGCATTGGAAGCCTCCGTCATGAAAAAGTGCAGCGCGCCGCCCAAGGCGGGACTTCCAAGCGGCGCAGGAACAGCTTTTGATGATACACCATCCGCTTACGCCTTTCGCCGTCTGCGCATCAGCAGCATCGTACCGCTCGCCAGCATCAGGGCAATGCCGATAAGCATCACCCCCGATGCCGCCAGCTGCACGCCGGTCTGAATCGTTGTGTAGTTGACCCACTGCGGCATTTCTTTGGGAATTTTGTAGTGCTCGTCAATGACCAGCTTCCGGACGTCGCCGCTCAGGGTGTAGCCCTTCAGCGTTTCGGTTTCCTGCAAATAATAAGTGCCGGGCTGCAAGTGCTCAGCGCGGACAATGCCGTTCTCATCGGATTCCAGCGTTTGCAGGAGATTGCCGTCCGCATCCCGCAGGGCAAATTTCACGCCTTGCAGCGGTTTGCCATCAGCATCGACTTTGATGAACGCATAATAATCAGGGATGTTTACCAGCAGCACCGGCGCTGTTCCCGACCAGCTGTCATCCACTTGGAAGCAATAGTCCGCCATTCGGCTGTAACCGCTGGGTGCAGCCGCTTCATGGACAGTCCATACGCCATAATCAAATGCTGTAAAGGCAAACGCACCGTTTTCGTCGCTGACAGCCATTTCTGCCACAGCGCCCGTTTCCGCGTTGATGAGCTTAAAGAGAATGCCTGCCATCGGCGTTCCGGCTGTATCCACCTTGATAAACTGGATTTTCTTCTGCTGATTCACCACCGTCGCTATCGGTTCTTCCGCATTCGTCCAGTTCGGCGTTACCGTCACCGAAATTGTGCTGCGGTTCAGCAGATACCCATCCGGGGCGGACGTTTCGCAAATGGTGTACTGCCCCTGCGGGACGAAGCGGAAGCGCACCAGCCCGTCCGCATCCGAAACAGCCGATGCCGTTCCGCGTCCATCCGCATCCAGCAGCACAAACTGCGCCCCTGACAGTGCCTTTCCATCCGCATCGGTCTTTTGGAGCAGAATCTCGGCGGGATGGTTGATGGAAGAAACCGTAGCGGAAACAATCGGCGTTTCCTGATCCGACGCCTGAATTTCTACGGTGTACGTCGTCAAATCCAGCACATACCCGGACGGAGCGCTGATTTCCTTGACCGTGTATTTGCCCAGCGGCAGCAGCGGACTTTTCTCCACGCCTTCGCCGCTGGTGCTCATCGTGGCGACCAGCTCGCCGCATGAATACCACTGTGTGCCGTCTTGCCCGATAATGTCCTCCGCCGCCCGAATTTCAAATACCGCGCCTTTCAAATACCCCTGTTCACCCGTCGTCTGCATCTGCCCGGTCTTTTCCAGCAGAATCTGCCCCTTGATAGGCGTATTGCGGATGCTGACGTTCTGAATGGGTACGTCCTCCGCCAGCGATGCCATCGGCAGACAGAAGAGCAGCAATGCCGCCAGCAGCATGGGCAGGATGTTTCGTTTTGTGTTCATGGATGCCTCCCGTTTTTCTTGTCAGTCAGCATTGCCGGGAATCGAAACGGTAACGACACAGCCGCTGTCCAGATACCCGTCCGGCACGGTGGTTTCGCGGATTTCGTAGATGCCCCACGTCAGCACAGGCGTGACTGCCACCCCTTCCGCATCCGTGGTGATGACCGCCACAACCTCGCCGCACCCTTCCTTGCCATGCGAAGGCAAGCCGCTCACGCGGATGACCGTAAAGACTGCGCCAGCCAGACTTCCGCCCGTTTCCGCGTCCGTCTTAACAATGCGAACCTGCCCCTGCATGGGGATATTCGTCACGCTGCGCTCCACGGTTTCGTCCATGACGACGGTCACTTTTTCGCTCCACAGGCTGTTCACATAGCCGACGGGCGCTTCATGCTCCTTGACCATGTAGTCGCCGACCAGCAGACTTTCGGACATTGCCACGCCGTCGTCGTTCGTCAGCATGGTGGACACCAAGTCGCCCGTGCTGCCGTCCTCATTCAAGGCGTAGATGTCGAAGCGAACGCCCGCAATGGGATGACCGTCCAGTGCATCCGTTTTGATGACCCGAATCCAGCCGGGCGCATCCTCATTAACCACCGTCGTCAGAATCTGAACGGGATTCTGATAAGTGCCGTCAATCGTCACCTGCCATTCGCCGGTGGATGGATGATAGCCGTAAGGCGCTTGAATTTCCCGGATGGTATAAGTGCCGTACCCCAGCTTCGAGAAGGTCAGATAACCGCTGTCATCGGAAGTCTGCTGCTGCACGAGCGTGTTGCTGGCATCGTAAATGCCGAACACAGCGCCGGGCAGCGGCTCGCCGTTCTCCTTGACCTTTTTCAGCTGAATCTTGTTGATTTCATCCTGGATTTCGGTTTCCCCGATGATTTTTCCTTCGCTTGTTACCGTGAAGGTTTTTACCGCCACATTCAGCGCATAGCCCTCCGGCGCATAGGTTTCCTTGAACGTATACGATCCGGGAACAAGCGGAATGTCCGGCAGCTGACCGTTTTCATCCGTATACGCGCGGTAAATGGTGCTGCCCTGCGCATCGTACACTTCAATCAGCGCACCGGGCAGCGTTTCCTTGCCGGCAACGTCCCGCTTGGTAATCGTCACCGGCGTGTAAATCAGGCGATTCAGGATAGGCGCATCCAGCGTGATTGCGATTGCCTCCTCCGCTGCATCCATGTTTTCGGGTGTCAGCTGCACCGGGTACTGCTCGGTATTCAACAGCCAGCCATCCGGCGCGGACAGTTCCTTGATATAATACGCGCCATGCGGATACATGCCGGAGAATGTCAAATTGCCCTTGGCATCCGTGATTCCAGTCGCCATCAGCGTATGGGCAGGCAGCTTCTGGCTGTCGCCGTAGGCAATCACCCCTGCATTGAACAAGCCGAACACGCAGCCTTCGCCGGGAACTGTCTCGATGGACGAGCGAATCATACCGTCCGCCGTTTCATCCACTCGAATCGCTTCCTGCTGCTTGTGCAGCGTCACGCGAATCGGCAGATAGGTGTTGACCGCGGACACTTTCACTTCCACGACAGGCGTCTGCTTGCCTGCCGCCGTCAGCGTGAAGGGATACGGGGTATCATCCAGCAGATAGCCGTCCGGGGCGGAAACTTCCTGCAAGCAGTAGCTGCCCAGCGGCAGCAGTTTTGAGTTCACCGCGCCGTCTGCACTGGTGGTCAGTGTTTCCACCAGTTCTCCCTGCTTGTAGAAAACCGTCCCTTCCTTGCCGACAACATCCACCGCAGCGCGGAGTTCAAACACAGCGCCCTTCAAATACCCCTGCTGATAAACAGGCTTCATAACGGTATTGCCCCATTCATCCTGCTCGTCCGTAAAGCGCACCAGCTGCAAGCCGGTCTTTTCCAGCGCCACGCTGCCGCGCACGGGCGTGTTGGTTACATTCACCGTGATGGTTTCCGCCGCTGCTGCCGGAACAGACAGGCTCATCACCAGCAGCACCAGCGCAAGCACCCAGTGCATCCATTGCTTCATCTGCTTCATTTTTCTTCCTCCTGTTATTTGATTTGAACGATGGTCACAAAGTCCGTATCCACATAGCCGTCCAGCGCCTCGGCTTCCTCAATCCGATATTCTCCCCACGGAAGCGCTTCGGTCTGTGCGATGCCATCCGCATTCGTCGTAATCGTTGCAACGACTTTGCCAATGTCGGAAGCATCGTCCGATGCGGGCGCGGTCAATCTCGTCACCGTGAACGTGACACCGGGCAGCGGTTTTCCCGTCATGCTGTCCGTCTTGATGACCCGGATGATGCCCATCATGCGCTCGTTGATGAACATGCACGCCGTGTCTGCGCCCGCCGTCACCATGATTTCCTGCGCCGAGACAACCGACAGCCGATACCCCTGCGGTGCGGTTTTCTCGCGAACCTGATAGCGTCCCGGTGCAATCCCGGAAAAAACGGCACGCCCCTGCGCATCCGTCACTGCTTCTGCCAGCACCGCGCCGGATTCATCCAGCAGCTCAAACACTGCACCTTGCAGCAAAATGCCGTCCATGGACTGCTTGGTCACAAACACCGTGCCATACAGCAGTTCAAACGTGACAACGGCGGATTGCAGCGGGTACGGTGTACCGTCAATCGGGACAAGCACTTTCTGGATGGAGGCGCTGGGGATTCCGACCAGAAAGCCTGCTTCTTCCGCGCTGGACGCGATTGATTCCATGTAAACGGAGAAGCTGCTTTTGTCCGACAAAATCCGGATGGTATCGCCGCTCTTGACATAGTAGTACGCTTCATCCGAACCGCCGCTGTTCCCCGTGATACTGCCCACTGCCTTGGAAATCCGAATCAAATCCGCATCCGTCGTCAGCGTAACCGTACCGATATAGCCGCCGTCTGACGTTTGGATGCGCTGACCACTGACCGTGATTTTCCCGGTGATTTTTGCGTATGCAATCGCATTTTTCGCCAGCCAGCGGGCATAGGTCAGGTACACTTCCGGTGCGCCGCCGGAGAAGGCGTAGAAATTATCCATGTCCCAATAACTGCGGACGTACTGCGCGCCTTCCAGCTGCTTAATCACCTCGCGAATAGCAAACTGACCCGCGACACGGCTCCACACTTCGTTGTTTGCATCGCTGCGATCCAGCACCATAAACGGGTAGGTGTGCCGAAGCACCCAGCCGATGGCGTGCATGGTCTGCGCCTTGAAGCGCACCCCGTTCACGCCGCCGCCTTCTGCGGTGTTCACGAACGCCTCCATATCCAGCAGCGCATACGGGCCGGTTTCTGTTTTGTTCGCGCCCGACCCTTCGCCGGGGCCGGAAAGCGTATGTTCAAGGCAGTAGACGGGGTAGCTCTCCAGATAGTGCGGTGTCGCATAAATCGTGCCGTGCGATGCCGATTTCGCCAGCTGGGGATATGCCGCGTCCCTGCCGGAACTTCCTTGCAACCCCGACTGTCCCGCCTGAAAACTGCCGATTTTGCCGTGAATGTTCTTCAGACTGAATCCGTCCGTTTCTGCGGTGTACGTTTGCATTTCCCGGAGCAGACGCAGCATTTCTTTGGAATACGCGAAATCCGTCACCGTGCAGGCATCCGCATCCGTTTCGCCGGTTTCCGCTGCCATTACCCACACTGTTTCGTCAGCCGTCCACTTCATCTTGCCGCTGGGGAAAGAATCGCCGTACAGGAAGCGCACCTGATACCATGCCGTTCCCGAAGCATCTTCCGCAACGGACACCACCTGCACCGCGGCTGCTTTGACGAAATTGCCCTGATACTCGCTGGAAAAATACGTTTCGGACGCATCATCATCCACCGCAGAAAAGACGCGCGTGTCCGTACTGACGCGGATGAAATCGCCGGGACTTAGAGGCGGCACCGTTGCGGCGTTTTCTTCCGCGCTGCTGATTTCTGGATGTACCGAAGCATCCGGCGATTCTGCGGCATCCGGCTGCTCCGAAGCGCCGCTTTCATCCGCTTCGGGCAGATTCGATTCTTGGTGCGGCGCGTCCTGCGAAGATGTGTCTGCGGGCGTTTCTTCTTCATTGGATGCATCCTCCGGGCGACTGCCATTGACCACGAACAATCGCTTTTGACCGACGGCAGTCATTCCGTCGCAGGATGGCACGTCGGCGATGCCCGACACATCCGCATCCGTCAAATAGCGGGTATCCAGCGACGCTGCCGGTACAAAGCCGCAGATGGTCTGCTGCTCCGCATCCAGAAACCAGACCTGCACGGCTTGATGACCGCTGAAAAACGCCGTCGCCAGCAGAATGGACGCATCATCAGCCGCGGCATAAACAATGCGCTCCTGCGATTCTGCGCTGGCGTACACGCTGACTGCCCGCACCGTCCGGACGTAGACATACCCATGTTCTTCAATCGCCGCCTGCAAAGGATGACGGTTGTCCGACGAACTTTCCTCCTCCGAATTGTGGCGTATTTCGTCATGGGACGGCTCATCCGGTGCATCGGATGCGGATTCGTCAGGTGCTTCCTCCACGGGCGGAAGCGCCGGTTCTTCTGCCGGAAGCACGATGACTTCCGTTCCCGTGATGTCCGAGGGCGTAGCTGCTTCTTCTGCTGCCGCACAGAGCGGAATGCAGGTCAGCACCAATGCCGCAGACAGCACCAATGATGCAAATCGTTTCAATTTGGATTTCAATTTCATTTGCTCCTCCTATTCTTGAACCGCCAGCACAATCAGACGGCCGCTTGCCCCGCCAGCGCTGCGGTCGCAGGTTATCAGGGTCAGAATGTGGTCATCCGCACCAACTGCCGCGCCTGAATCATACATTGCCTTGGCTCGTGCGCGGTCTACATACGCTTGAAACGCCTGTCCGCTGGCAAAATCAGCCGCCGCTGCATCCCAGTCACCAACCTGCATGTTGACGACGGCGAAAATCCGATAGGTGCGTTCGCCGTAAATCGTGTCCAGCTGAATGATGCTGTGCGCGGCGCAGTAGCCCGAATCCTTGTATTGCACAAGGCTGCTGAACATCGCGTCGCTATGGCTCAGGTGATGCCCGTAGATGGCAATATTCCTGCTCGGTGTCTGATAATCCGCCGACGGCAGCGAGAACAGGCAGCCCAGCTTGCTGCTTTCGCCGCTGAACAGGTGCGTCAGGGAGTAGTCCGTCCTGTTCGACCGCACAACCGGATAATCCACCGGCGTACCCGGAATGGTGAGCCATGCGGCAAAATCCGGATTCTGCGCAACGCATGCTTCTACATCGACACTGCGGGGATTTGCTGTCCGCTCTGCCTGTGCTGGCGCGGCAGTGTCGGAAGCAGCCGGGCGTACGGGGGACGGCGCGGCAGCGGGCACAGCGGTTTTCTCCGGCAGCGGCACTTCCAGCAGCAGGGGCAGCACGGTCTGCACGGCGGCTGCCGCGGGGGATGGCGCATCCTCCACCAGTCCCGAAGCCTGTTGAGGGGGCTTAACCTGTGCGGACATGCGCGTGTATACACGGTCATCTTCTTCGACCTCCTTTATCTGCCCGAAAATTGGGCAAAGAAAAATCATGCTTCCGAACAGAAACATGACCATCAGCAGAATATCCACTTTTCGTTTCATGCGTCTTTATCGCTCCTGCGACATTTGCCGCTTCCGCATCCAGTAATCCAGCAGCTTGAAAATTACCTTTTCCATCTGCTCCGTTGTGTAGGAACGTGGAAAATACTTGGTCAGCTTTTCCTGCGGCAGCACGACAGACCCCTTGGCAGGAATCGTCTGCTTGTTCTCCGTCATGATTTCCATGATGCCCTGTTCCGACAGCGTGCCCTGTTTGCTTTCGCGCTTCATGCGCTGGGCTTGCGAAAGGGACGGTGTCTGCTGCGTGTTTTCCAAGGCGGTATCCAGCCACTGCTGTTCTTCCGGCTTCAAGTACGAAAGTTCCACGGCGGGGGTAAAGGCGAGTTTGCCAGCATCCACCTTATCAATGAGCGGCGGTTCAAGGTTGTTCAAGCGCAAAATGCGATGGATTTGGCGCTCACTTTCACCTGCGTCTTTTGCTACTTTAGTGACTGACAACTTCTCGCCAACTTGGCGAGAAGTTAAATCTACTCGTTCGCCTTGACGCTTAATCGCTTCCATTTTCATTTGATACGCCTTAGCACGTTCGCTGGGCAGAATGTTCTCGCGTTGCAAATTGCTGTCCACCATAATGATGACAGCTTCATCATCGTCCAAATCGCGGACAATAGCAGGAATCTCATTCATCCCTGCCAGCTCACAGGCGCGCTTCCGCCGATGCCCGGACACAATTTCATACCCGCCATCCGGCATCGGTCGGGCGATAATCGGCACCAGCACCCCATATTCCTTCACGCTCTCCACCGTTTCCATCATCCGGTCATCATCCAGTACGCGGAATGGATGATCTTTGAAGGGGTGCAGTTTGCTTAGCGCAAGGCGCTGAATCTGCTCCTGCTGGCGTGAGGCTTCCGTGGAGAAAATGTCATCGTAGGAGGTCAGACTTGGCTTTCTGCCGCTGCTTTTCAAGCTGAAGCACCTCCTTCGTGAGCGCACGATACGCCTGCGCCACCTTGCCGCCGGGGTCGTACTCGAAAATACTCTTCCCGGTCAAGCTCGCTTCTGCCACGCGGACGGAATGCGGAATCGCCATCTCGAACACCTTGATTTTGCCGCCGTAAGTCTCCCGAATCAGCGTCGTGATTTCCTTGGCGTTGTTCGTGCGTCCATCCACCATCGTCATGAGGATTCCGTCGATTTTCAGCTTGGGATTCATTTGCCGACGTACCTTTGCAATGGTTTGCAGCAGCTGTTCCAGCCCCTTGGCAGACAGGTAATGCGCCTGCACCGGGATGATTACGCGTTCTGCTGCCGCCAGCGCATTGATGGTCAGCATCCCCAGCGACGGCATACAGTCGATGATGATGCAGTCGTAGTCCTGCCGATTGCGGGCAAGCACCTGCTTCAAGATGGTTTCGCGGCTCATTGCATTCACCAGCGACACCTCCGTTCCCGCCAGCGCGATGTTAGCGGGCAGCAGGTCAATTCCCTCCGGATGGTGCAGTATGCCTTCGCCCGGCGCAATCGGGACATCGTTCATGACTTTGGTCATCAGGTCTGCGATTGTGGGCGCAAGCTGATCCGGCTGCTGATTGCCGAGGCTGATGGTCATGCTGGCCTGCGGGTCAGTGTCCACCAGCAGCACCTTTTTTCCTTCCCGTGCCATCGCTGCCCCTATGTTGATGCAGCTGGTCGTTTTCGCTACCCCTCCTTTTTGATTTACAGTCGCAAGCACCGTGGGATTCATCCACTTCCTCCTTCCTGCACTCGTTCATCCGTGGCAGCAGAACTTCCCTGCCCTCCACTGCTGTTTGATGGTGGGTTCAGCCTGTAAATATTTCACACCTCCTGTTCTGGAAAATAGAAAGGCATCGACAGATTGCTCCATCAATGCCTTCGTCTCTTTCGACACTACTATTATAGCACAGGTTTCGTTGCTAAAGCGTGCTAATTTGTCTTGTTCGCTGCTAATTTGTCCTGTTTTGTGCTGCGCGATGCTATTTCATGCTATTTGCCGCTATCTTGCGCGATTGCCGCCCGTGTTGTCCCCTATTCAGTTGCTTGCACTTAGCAGCATTTCCAGTTCATCAAGCGCCTGAGTGTGCAAATGATACACACGCGACCGGCTTAATCCGATTCTTTCAGCAATTTTCTCAAAATTCATATGAGAAAGATAATAGTTCAAGAGGATGATCCGGTGCGCCTGATTATCCATGCTGTTTACGACAGCTGTGATTTCTTCAACGGCATCCCGATACTCCTGTGTCAATTTTTCCAACTCTCTGCGTGCTTCCGTGAGACGAATAATCGCATTCTCATTCGCACCCACGTTGCGCGCATGGGCGGTAAATTCGCTTCCCCAAGATGCCGTAACTCGCTGCGTAAGGCTTTTGTAGAGTTCTATCTGCGAGAGAAGGGCATCTATTCTCTGTTCAACTGCTTCTGCCCTTTTCAAAAATGCAACTGCTTTCCTCATGCAATTTCACGCTCCAATCTTTTCAGCAGCTGGATACCATCTATGTCAGTAAGCAATACAAAACGACCGGACTGAAAAAAGATTCGCAGTTCATCAAGCCTCTGCTTGTACTGCATGATGCGGTATGTGAGATAGTCTCGTTCTTCTGCTGTCAGCTTTGTCTCGCTGCGGAACTTTTGCCGAAGTTCGTACTGCATCCGACCGCAGCTGCGGAAATCCTTGACCGCCTGAACAATCACTGCACTCGCAAACGCTTTCCACGGTTCCTTTTCTCCATAAACATAATGGGAACAATTTCTTCTCTGATTCATCCCAGTACCTCCGCCAGATATTCCTTTATTTGTGTATTGTACTTTGCGTTTTTCCTGCTGCTTTTTGCTCAACATACTCAGTAACAGCTCGAAACAGCAGCATCATCAAGGGATGATTATTCCATTTTGCAGCTTTTTCACTGGTGTCCTTTACCATTGAAAGCCACCATTCTTCGGCATCTTGTGCCTGATTCTCCGGCGGATCACAATGCGCTGCATACAGGCGGAACGCATCGCGGAAAATCTCCCATTCATCATCGTTCACTTTGCCATGCATGTTCTCACCGCCATTCCATAGGAAGTTCGCCTTGATTGACCCGCGTGAAACCTTCCATCAGCATCTGCTCAATCTTTTCAGACCATGCGTGCTGCGGCGGAAGTCCCTTCACATCCGACATAGTTCTGCTTCGGCGGTCAAAATAGAGTTTTATCATCTCATCCACAACGCCAAGGTCACGGTTTTTCATGATTTCCACCACATTTCCCACATCCGGCTGAATCTCAAGTTTGGGATATACCGAGCGATAGCGCATCATAAAATCAGCATTGACCCGATGAACCATAAACACATTGTCGGCTGCATTTGTAAGGTCGGCTGTTCCGCTGATGTCGCCTTTGCGCAGAAATGCTTCTGTTTTCCGCGGATGACAGATAAAATGAACGTGAATTTTCAACGTCTTTGCCATTGTGGAGAGCCGTTTGGCAATTCGGGATTGCATCTCATATTTGTCCACATTGCCAAGCTGAATATCCAGTGCCATCAGATTATCGACAATCGCCACCGAAGCACCGTTCTGCTGAACCCAATCGTAAATTGTGCTGATAACGATTTCCCAATCAGTGCCGAAGTCATTGTCGTAGATGGCAAACTTGCCTGTCAGCATAGCATCCAGCTTCGCCTCAATGCCGGGCTTCAGGCAGAAATGATTGGGATTCAGCGGATCAGGCATTACATAGTCTGGGCCCGCTGCTTGAAGCAGTAGCCATTCTCGTATCCGTGATGCCGTCATTTCTCCTGAAAACAGCGCGACTTTATATCCCTGCGATACAGCTGCCAGACCAATCTGACTGACAAGCGTTGACTTGCCCGAAGCATTGCCCCCGCTCCAAATGGACATTTCGCCTGCATTGAATCCCCCTATCTTTGCGTCAAGCGAACTGAGCCGTGACCGAATTACCACAATTTTGCTGCGGTCTACATTCGGAATCTCTGCAAAGTCCAGCATCCGTGCCTTCGCCTTGCCAAGCAGTGGAGAATTTTCCGCTGCGCTGACTTTTGCTGTCGGCACAGCAGGCGTTACTGCATAAGGGCTGCTGCTGTAAGCTGCCGGGTCTACCTTCTGCCGGAACTCATGCCAATGGTATCCGGCGCAGCTGTTATGGAAGCAGTGGAATCCGAAACCGCCTTGATGGTACGCAAACACGGCGGCATCTCCGTGCTGATGCGAATCGTCAAACGGACAGTGTGCTAATTGGTACTTTGTACCGCTGCTGATGGCTACTTTTTTCTCCACCTCCACGCCATGTGCGGAAAGAAAATGCTCAATGTCCCAAGTGCTTTCTTTGCCGGAACGCCGAGCTTCTGTCGGTATCGCCGCTTGATGCAGTTCCGCTGCAATATTCTTGACCAGCGCAATGGGTGTTTCCCGAATCTGCTCCGGATAGCGGATGATGCAGCTCTGTCGGTGCGGACGTTCCGGCGTATGGGCTCCTTTCGCTGCAATTGTTCCATACAGCTTGGTAATTCTTGATGGGTTATACACCGCCGTATCAATTTTTGCCTCGTCTGTGCTGAACCACATGTCCAGCACAGAGAGAAAATCCGCAACCACTTGCCGGTCATCCGTGCTGATATGCACCTTAAAAAGCAGATGATAGCCATTGCCGCTGTCTGCAACAATTGGCTCGCTGAATCCCGTTGCCATCAGCCGCTTCATTGTCTTTCCAGCAACAGCGTGTGCTGCTTTCTTTTCTTCTGCCGATGCACTGACACCGCTGGGGCGGACTGGGTCTGCATCAATCAAAATCCATTGAAATCCTATGATGTCATTGTCAGACGTTGTTTCCTTCGGACGTTCTACCAGACGTTCATGCTGAGCACGCGCATAGCAGGCACTTTTGACGGGGTTCAGCGACTGGTAAAACGTTCGATTCGGATACTTTGCCAATTCAGCAGCAATGCGCGGACTGTCCGCACGAAAATAACCGCTGACAGTAGGCTTAGGGTCTATACTCCTGATTTCAATGATTGCATCCGGTTCATGCAGCAAGGACAGCCACTTTACTGCGAGTTCCACTGTTCTTGATTCTCCTTTTGCGCTTTTTGTAGATTCGCCTCTCTCCACGGCTCACGCTGAAGCCATTTGCTAATGCCGGGGATATACTGCCCGCCATCTTTCGTCCATGCGATAGAACTTTTGGCTGCTTCAAGCGCTGTCATGATTATTTCAAGCGTCGCACCATGCCGCAGCGCCTGTTGATATACGCGAAAGGCCTCATCCCAGTCATTTCTGCGATTAGCCGGATAAGCAAACCACAGCTTTTCAAACTCATCCGGATAATGAGATAGTGTATCTATCGTATTACTATTATTATATTGCTGCTGGGTGTGCTGATTTTCAAGCCGCCTGCGATGTGCAAATGCTGAAAAATGCGCATTTGCACCGTTTTCCGCTCTTTCTTTCGTACCGCATATGGACTTGTTTTCAGCACACGGCGTGCTTATTTCAGTACCGTCTGCGTACTGATTTTCGGGACAGAGTAGCCTTATTTTCATACCGCCAGCGGTCTGATTTTCAAGCCAGTTCGATACGGTAACGATAGAACCGTCCCGCGCTGTTTGTATCTGAACATAGCCCATTTGAACCAGCGCAGCCATCTTCCTCGTCAGCTTATCACGAGACCAGCCCAGTTCAAGCGCTGTCTTTCTGTATGAGAAGAGCAGTTGTCCCGGCATAAGCTATTTCCCGCAGATTTCAGCTTTCTGACGGCAGGCACAATTCATACAGTAGTAATACAGTTTGAAAACACTATCATCCTGCCACACAAGACTATTTTGAGAAATGCAGATAGACTGTCTATTCTTTTCGGCTGCTTCTGCCACATAAGTCACCTCCTGTTATTGGAAACGCGCTGGCTGTTCCCGGCAAACCAACATTTGCTCACCCATTGCAGCCAACCCAAAGCTGCATCAGCCTTCTCCTGTTTTCATCATGTTGCCGCAGCACGGGCAGAGGCAGAAAGCGCTGCTCCTCATGATTCCAGTCATACTGGATGTTATTTCCTAATAAAAGTTAATGCCGGACATGCTGATTCCCCCTTCTTGCTGAAAGAGACTTTTATCCCTCTCACCATAACTGGTAAAAAAAATCGGTTTTTTTACGCGATTTCAAGAATTTCTGCAAAAAAAATTTTCACGCTGACGAACAGAAGTGAAATGCAGCGCTACGCGCAAGCAGATGATGCGTCGAAACCGGAAATAATGCCACATCAAAAATCGCAAAATGTACTCCGATGTTCTCTTATATACTTCAGCATTTGATGCAGACGATAACGTTCCTTGTTGATGAGTTTGTCCCGTTCCTTCTGCTGCTCCGGATTCAGATATACTTTCTTCCCTGCAATCCAAACGTAACGTCCTTGTGACATTGCAATTTTTCCTCCATTCCTTTGTCTCGAATGGAGAAAATCGCAAAAGAAGGGTATACTGAACAGTGCTGCCTACCATCATGAATTTCTCCATTCATTTGGTTGGCAGCAGCCATTGCCTCGGCTGATGCTGATATGCGCCGTATCCTTCATCAGGCAATTCCTTCGGGGATGCCGGCTCCGAAGGGTTTCTGCATACGGCTCTTTGTTACAAAAAAAGCGGTCAGAAATAGTTCTCTTTTGAGAACTAATCCTGACCGTCAGACAGCTCTATGGATTTATCTTTTTCGCACATACATTTTGACTGTTCAAAGAAAGCAATTGAGCTGCTGGTCTTGCAATCACAGTCATTATGTACATATGGAAAGTGTTAGCCTTTTGACCAGCATTTGAGCAAACAGGTGTGATGTATTTGGGGGCATTCGCGTTTTCCTAATCTGCTCTGTTGCGTCAGAATTGCCTCTTGTCACCACCCTATTGCCATTTGCTTTCACAATTCCACTCCTTTCAGCTTCAGATTATTCTGAAGTTCATTTATTGCTGCAAAAATCAGCATTAGATATATTTGCAGTAAAGTTTTCCATGTTTTTTGTAACATAATGTGATTGTCCTGTCAATATCATCTATCAACTTCTCCTCCCCTTTCACCTCCCATACAGCAGCAGCGCCAAGTGCGCCAGCGCGCGATCCTTCTTCTTGTAGGCGGAGCTCCGCTCCACGCAAAACCGCTCGCTGATTTCCTCTATCGCGTCTGTTTTCCCATTTTCTGATAGATAGAACATCGTCAGCACCGTTTTTTCGTCCTCCCCCAGCGCATCCCACGCCGGCTGAAACCACGCCATGAACTCTTCCGCCTGCCGCTTCCGCTCTTCCAGCACATCAATTTCCGCAATTCCATGCAGAATCTGGTTTTCGCCCGACTGCGGATTTCGCGCACCATGCGCCGACTCCTCGAAGCGCATCCCGCCAATGCGAACCATGTCCTGCCGCACATTCGCAATCTCCTCCGCCGTTGTCGCCAGAATCGCCTTCATACTGCGATAATCTTTCAGCGCCGCCATTGCCGCGCTCCGCTTGTCCAGATAGTTCCATGCAATGCTCATTCCGCAAACCTCCTGTCGTTGCTTCGTAGCCTCATCATAGCAGAAAAGTTTGCGAATTCAAAACCAGAAACTGAAATCCTGAACCCCAGCAATTCCAAGGAATTCAGGACTTTTCTCTTTGCCGTCCGCTTGAAAATTTGGACAATGCAAGCCTTTCCGGACTTCCTGAATTTCAGTTTCTGAAACGCGAAAATGAAGAAAATTTTCAGGCATAGAAAAAACGGCACACGGCCGAGTGGGTGTCGGTTGTGTGCCGCCACGGATTACCTAAACATGAGAGGAAGATTGCAATGTGGCTTATGTGAAGTAGTTATGGTTTGAATTACAAGTATGCTGTTGAGTGTTTAGCTTTTTCTATTCAACTATTCCCAAATAAAAAGCCATTGACATCACCATGCACAGTGCCAAATCAGCCAGCAAAAATAAAATGAAATAATCAACTATATTCTTTTTCCCGTATTTAGGAAGTTGCTTTCGCTTTTCCTCGCGCAGTTTATACCAAAAGTATAAATCAAGTCCCAATAACAAGAAAAAAATCAAATGCGGAAATGGTTGAAAAACAGCAGCACCCATGAATTTAGTATGAAACAACAAATCAGATATCCACATTAGCAACATCATGAATACTGTAAGTCCTAATGAAATTCGTAGTTTTTTTTTCATTTTATTTTCCCTTCAATGATTAAGAGTTTTAAAAAATACTAACAAACCAGTCACTGACACCGTTAATTATTTTAAGGATTCCATGATATGCTTGTTCAACATCCAGCGAAGCACTGGCACTGAATCCAACGCCCACATATACTTCCACCCCAACTCCAATTTGCGAATCACAGAACTCAGAACTATCAGCTGCCGGACAATCTTTCATGTCTTTAACATTAAGATTACAAGTGCAGTCTTCCGTATCGAAGTATGGGTGAAATGCGGATTGTCCAAAGCTCTCTGTAAAAAATGGACCAATTCCAACATCCACGCTATTTGCTACAGCGCCACCAATTTGTAATTGACCATTTCCAAGATCCGCAGCAATTGGATCTATTTTCGCACCTGCTGCTAACGAAATCGGTACCCCTGCAACTGTAGCCTCTCCATGTAAACGCAAACCAAAACCCACACTACCCGAAACATGGAAAGCGCCCACTATATCCATGATTCCAGCAAGCACACCCGTTTTTTCTGGTTCTGCATCTGTCGAACGAGCCCCATTAGTGTCCTTCTGCGAAGCAGGAGAGCTCTTGCAATAATTGAAAAGATTTTTAATAATATCTCGTTTCAGACCGAGTACACAATCCGCATTAACAAACCGACCCCACTGCGGATTATAGTACCGACTCCGCAGATAATACAGCCCCGTCTCCTCATCAAACACATACCCGC
>ENA-OPXM01000712-OPXM01000712.1-human-gut-metagenome-genome-assembly--contig:-NODE-712-length-18517-cov-2.728090_pt1 | contig 18517 bp, 11 predicted proteins | sample MGYA00241707_ERZ502035 | MGnify/ENA primary metagenome ERZ502035 (study PRJEB25962, sample SAMEA2043051) | human gut metagenome | biome: human gut; feature: human-associated habitat; material: faeces... | reverse complement strand
GACTTTCGGCATGATGTTCAACCAGCGCACGAACTGCGTCTACCGCCGCCTGAAAGCGCTGCTGGATTCCGGCGAGTTAGGCGCGCTGAAGCGTGTGACGTGGGTGGTGACGGACTGGTATCGTTCACAGGCGTATTACGATTCCGGGGCTTGGCGCGCAACGTGGACGGGCGAGGGCGGCGGCGTGCTGCTCAACCAATGCCCGCATCAGCTGGATTTGCTGCAATGGCTCTGCGGACTGCCGACAACGGTGCGCGCGTTCTGCCACGAGGGCAAATGGCACGACATTGAGGTGGAGGACGACGTGACCGCCTATCTGGAATTTCCGGGCGGCGCGACGGGCGTTTTTATCGCCTCCACCGGGGAGCTGCCCGGCACGAATCGGCTGGAAATCGCCTGTGACCGCGGCAAAGTCGTCTGCGAAAACGGTCAGCTGACGCTATGGCGCTTGCCGCAGAGCGAATCCGCCTATTACCGCCGAAGCGCATCCGCATATCCTCACGCTGAGGTGCAGGTGGAGATTTTGCCGCTGGACGGGGAGAATCCGCAGCACGTCGGTGTGCTGAACGCTTTTGCAGCGCATATCCTGCACGGCACGCCGCTGGTGGCGGACGGCGCGGAGGGTATCCGCGCGCTGATGCTGTCCAACGCCATGCACCTTTCCTCGTGGACAGGCAAGCCCGTGTCCCTGCCGATTGACGAGGGCGAATTTGCGCGGCTTCTGGCGGAAAAGCGCCTGCATTCAAGGAAAAAGCAGGTGAAAGAGGTCACGTTCGCGACGGATCACAGCGGGACGGGAAGGGCAAAATAGGATAGGACGAAAACTCCGGCGCACCATTGAGAAAATGGGGGAGCGCCGGAGTTTTGGCGTGCGCTTTTATCCGCCGAATTGCTTTCCGAAGCAGCATGTGCTATACTATTCCTTGGAATCAGGAAAGCAAGTTTTGCGGGCGGCGCGTGCTATCCGTATCAGCATACAGAAAGGAACGAACGGCATGATTACGGGGGAACTGAAGAACAAGATTGACGGGCTGTGGGAAATCTTCTGGACGGGCGGGCTGACGAACCCGCTGGACGTGATTGAGCAGATGACGTACCTGATGTTCATCCACGATCTGGATGACAGCGACAACATCAAGGCGAAGGAATGCGCGATGCTGGGGCTGCCGTACACGAGCATCTTCCAAGGCGGCGTGCAGATTGGCGACCGCACCATCGACGGCGCGCAGCTTAAATGGAGCGTTTTCCGCGATTTCCCGGCGGGAAAGATGTACAGCGTGGTGCAGGAGTTTGTGTTCCCGTTCATCAAGGGGCTGCACGGCGACAAGAACAGCGCGTACTCGAAGTACATGGGCGACGCGATTTTCAAGGTGCCGACGCCGCTGATGCTGGACAAAATCGTCAGCGCGATGGATGTCATCTACGAGCAGATGGCGCACCTGCAAAGCGCGGACACCCGCGGCGACGTATACGAATATCTGCTGAGCAAGCTGGCGACGGCGGGAGTCAACGGGCAGTTCCGCACACCGCGCCATATCATCCGCATGATGGTGGACATGATGGCACCGCGCGCGGACGAAATCATCTGCGACCCAGCGTGCGGCACATCCGGCTTTCTGGTGGCGGCGAGCGAGTACCTGAAAGCAAACCGCAAGCAGGAAGTCCTCTTCAATCGGCAGAACAAGGCGCACTACATGAACAGCATGTTCCACGGCTACGACATGGACCGCACCATGCTGCGCATCGGCGCGATGAACATGATGACCCACGGCGTGGATAACCCGTGCATCGAGTACCGCGACAGCCTGTCCGACCAGAATCCCGACCGGGAGATGTACTCGCTCGTTCTGGCGAATCCGCCGTTCAAGGGGTCGCTGGATTACGACATCGTCAGCGCCGACCTGCTGAAAGTCTGCAAGACGAAAAAGACGGAGCTGCTGTTCCTCGCCCTGTTCGTGAAGATGCTGAAAGTCGGCGGGCGCTGCGCGTGCATCGTGCCGGACGGCGTGCTGTTCGGCTCATCGGCGGCGCACAAGGCGATTCGGCAGGAAATCATCGACAACAACCGCCTGGAAGCGGTGATTTCGATGCCCAGCGGCGTGTTCAAGCCCTATGCGGGCGTATCCACCGCGATTTTGATTTTCACCAAGACTGGGCATGGCGGCACGGACAAGGTGTGGTTCTACGACATGCAGGCGGACGGCCTCACCCTCGACGACAAGCGCACGCCCACCCCCGACAACGACATTCCCGACATTGTGGCGCGCTTCCACGCCCTCGAAGCGGAGGAAACCCGCCAGCGCACGGACAAGAGTTTCTTTGTGCCGAAGGAAGAAATTGCCGCAAACGGCTACGACCTGAGCATCAACAAGTACAAAAAGACCGAATATCAGGCGGTGGAGTACCCCTCGACGCAGGAGATTATGGCGCAGATTGATGCGGATATGGCACGGCTGGGGGAGGTTTTGGAGGAATTGAGGGGGATGGTTCGCTGAAAATGCGCGGCGCTTGCAGAAAATTCGCAACTGGTGACAGTTTGTCACCGATTGATAGAGGGGATGGTAACGTGATGGCGAAACTTGGTGACGTGTGTACTATTGTTTCAGGGACGACACCGAAAACAAGCGTTTCTGAATATTGGGATGGCAATATTAACTGGATTACCCCGGCAGAGTTAAATGAAGATACCGTAGTAATTAACGAAAGCAAGCGGAAAATTACAAAAGCCGGTGTCAATTCGTGTGGTCTTTCGCCTTTTCCAGCCGGAACGGTAATCCTTTCTTCAAGGGCACCTATTGGGAAAACGGCAATAGCTGGAACTGAAATGTACTGCAACCAAGGGTTTAAAAATCTTATTTGTTCAGACAAAATCCACAACAAATATCTATTCTGGTTTTTGAGAAGCAAAACGGAGATGCTCAATTTTTTGGGACGCGGTGCGACTTTCAAGGAAATATCGAAGTCGATTGTTGAGAATATTGAAATTCCGCTTCCTGACCTCCCTACACAACAACGCATTGCCGATACACTTGACAAGGTGTCGGAGGGGATTGAGGTGTGCAGGAGGATATTGGGGGAACTTGACTTGATGGTCAAGGCGAAGTTTGGGGAGATGTTAGGGGATGTAGTGCAAAACTCAAAGCAGCTTCCCATTAAAACGCTTCCTGAAATTAGTGAAAACCTTGATTCGCGAAGGATACCTATCACAGGAAGTGTTCGAGAAAAAGGAATTTATCCCTATTATGGGGCATCAGGAATTGTTGATTATGTTAAAGATTATCTATTTGACGAGGACATCCTTTTGATTTCTGAAGATGGTGCAAATCTTTTAGCACGTTCGACACCTATTGCCTTTTCTGCCGCTGGGAAGGTGTGGGTCAATAATCATGCGCATGTTCTGCGATTCCGCGATAGAGCAACACAGTGCTATGTTGAAAATTTCTTGAACATGATTGACATTAGCAACTATGTAACAGGAACAGCCCAGCCTAAGTTAAATCAAGCCAAACTCAATGCTATTCCAATTCCTACACCTGAATTAGCTTCTCAAAAACAATTTATGGAGTTTACAAGGCAGATTGAAAAAATCAAATTGACAAGCTGCGAAGTTCTTGATAAAATGGAAACGGAGAGACTTGCGCTGATGCAAGAATACTTTGGGTGAGGTGTACGGATGTATAAGTATCAAATGCCAGATAGTCATGGAAATCCGGAACTGCACGAAACAGTGACGAATGCAGTGATCATCATTGGCGCAAATGGTTCGGGGAAGAGTAAATTGGGAGCATGGATGGAAACTCATGATTATGAAGGAATCCATCGAATTGGCGCTCAAAGGAACTTGAATTTTGATCAGAATATCCAACTGAGAAGTTATTCTGATGCAGAAGAACTGGTGTTTTATGGAACAACAAACAAGGCAATCCAACGTGGAAAACTTCAACGTTGGAGTAACGGAGAAGCGTTAACGACAAAATTATTGGACGATTTTGAAAATGTTCTTGCAGCGTTGCTGGCATTAAAAGGAAATCAACAAGACGTTTTTGTACAGAAATGCAAAGAGGCAGAGCAACAAGGAAGAAACCATCCGTTAGCCCCGGAAACTGTGGTCGATAAGTTGAAAAAAGTTTGGAAAAGTGTATATCGCCAAAGAAAATTGGATATTGATGATTCAAAGTTTTTTGCTGAATTTGATTCCGAATATGGTAAAAAACGGTATTCAGCTAATCAAATGAGTGATGGCGAACGCGCGGTATTATATCTTGCTGCACAAGTCCTTTGCGTACCACATGGGAAAACGTTAATTGTCGATGAGCCGGAAGTTCATCTCCATAAATCAATCATGAATACGCTGTGGCGTAATTTGGAATCATTAAGGACGGACTGCCTGTTTATATACATTACACATGATACACAGTTTGCATCTATGCACACGGCGTCCGATAAATATTGGATTAGAAGCTACGACGGAACTAACTGGGATATTGAAAAGATTCAGAATACTGGATTGCCAGAACAACTTAAACTTGAAATTCTGGGCAACAGAAAAGACGTCCTTTTTGTTGAAGGGGACGAAGGCAGTTTTGATGTGGCATTATATTCCAGCATTTACCCGGATTATTATATAATTCCGTGCGGTAGTTGTTCACAAGTAATATCAAGAACAAAGGCATTTCGGAATAGTAAAGAACTACACCATTGCAAAGTGTTCGGAATAATTGACCGCGACTATCGTTCTGAACATGAAATTGAAAGCTATAAACAGGATGACATTTACACCTTAGGTGTTGCTGAGGTTGAAAACTTATTCATAACATCCGAAGTTTTATCTGCATTTGCAACGCATATGCGTAAAGATGAAGCTAATATTAAAAGCATACAATCATATGTTATTGACAAGAGGTTCAAAGAACAGATTGAAAAACAAATATGTCAGTCCATTGTTGCAGAACTAAAATATAAATTAAATACAATGGATATTGCTAACAAAAATGAAGAAAAGATTAAAGAATCTGTATTAAAGATACCACAACTGCTGGACTATGATACAGTAAAGGAGAAAAAAGAGCAGAAATTTAGAGAGGCTTTGGATAAGGCAGATTATACAGAAGTATTGAAACTCTTTAACGAAAAAGGCATTGCAAAAACAATAGGACACTTCTTTGGCTTACAAAATGAAGAATACTGTCCAACGATTGTTCGCTTAGTTCAGCACGGAGATGCTGCATTTGTCGAAGCAATAAAGAAATATATGCCATCAGAAATTCCTAATTGACTATGACAACAATGTGAAAGAAGTGAACAAGAATGTCCAATTTCTCCCCCTACCTCTCCATCCCGTCCTTCGCCGCGTTCGCCCCGATTGCCGAATCCGCGGAGAAAATCCTGTCCATCGACCCCGCGGCGTGCGTCCTCAACTGCCGCCGGGCGATGGAAGCGGCGGTCAAGTGGATGTATGCGGTGGACGGGTCGCTGGTCGCGCCGTGGGATGATAAGCTCGTCACCCTCATCAATACCGAGGAGTTCCGCGGCATCGTGGATGAGCAGCTGATTTTTCGCTTGGATTTCATCCGCCGCATGGGGAATAACGCCGCGCACGGCGGCAAGGTCATCACCCGCGAACAGGCGGTGCTGTGTCTGCAAAACCTGTTCGTTTTTTTCGATTTTCTGGCGTACTGCTACGGCGAAAATTACACCGAACACACCTTTAATCCCGCTTTGCTGGCGGAGCAGAGCGCACAGCCGACCCCGCCCGCGGTGGACGAGGACGCCGCGCGCAAGCTGGATGCGCTCATCAAAGAGAATGCCGCACTCAAGGAACAGCTGACGCAGCGCCGCGAAGAGCAGCATCAGACGTATGTGCCGAAGCCGCTGGAAATTTCCGAATACAAGACGCGAAAACTGTATATTGATGCAATGCTGCAGGATGCCGGCTGGGTTGAGGGAAAGAATTGGCTGAACGAGGTCAAACTGCCCGGTATGCCGAACAAGAGCGAGACGGGCTATGCGGATTATGTCTTGTACGGCGACGATGGCAAGGCGCTGGCGATTGTGGAGGCGAAGCGCTCCTGCGTGGATCCGGCGGTGGGGCGGCAGCAGGCGAAACTGTATGCGGATATTATCGAGAAGCAGCAGGGGCGGCGTCCAGTAATCTTCTTAACCAACGGGTTTGAAACGAAAATCGACGACGGGCAGTATCCGGAGCGCAAGTGCGCCGCTATCTGGTCAAAGCGCGATTTGGAGAAGTTGTTCAACCTGCTGCGGATGCGCACGCATTTGGACAATATTGTGGTGGACGAGAACATCGCCGGGCGGTACTATCAGGAGAACGCAATCAAGGCTGTTTGCAACACTTTTGATGCGCGCAACCGCCGCAAAGCACTGCTGGTAATGGCGACAGGTTCGGGCAAAACGCGCACGGTGATTGCGCTGTGCAAGGTGCTGCTGGAACACGGCTGGGTGAAGAATATCCTGTTTCTGGCGGATAGAAACTCGCTGGTCACGCAGGCGAAACGCAGCTTCGTGAACCTGCTGCCGGAACTTTCGGTTACGAATCTCTGCGAAGAGCGGGACAATACCACGGCGCACTGCGTCTTCTCGACCTACCAGACGATGATGAACTGCATCGACGCCATTGAGGATGCGGAAGGCAAGCTGTTCACGGTCGGGCACTTTGATTTGGTCATCTGCGACGAGGCGCACCGCTCTATCTACAACAAATATCGCGACATTTTTACCTACTTTGATGCGCCCTTGGTTGGTTTGACGGCGACGCCGAAGGATGAAATCGACAAGAATACTTATGCACTTTTTGATTTGGGCAACGGTGCGCCGACGTATGGCTATGAATTAGCGCAGGCAGTCAAAGACGGCTATCTGTGCGACTTCGTATCGGTAGAAACGACGCTGAAGTTCATTCAGCAGGGCATTGTATACGACGAATTGACCGACGAGGAGAAAGAGGAATACGAGGCGAAATTTGCGGATGAAAACGGCGATGTGCCGGAATGCGTGATGCCATCCGCGTTAAACGAATGGGTATTTAATGAGGATACCATTCGCAAGGTGCTGAATACGCTGATGACCGACGGGCTGAAAATTGACTACGGCAGCAAAATCGGAAAGAGCATCATTTTCGCCAAGAATCACATGCACGCGGAGAAAATCTTGGAGATTTTCAACCGCGAATATCCGCATTTGTACGGCTATGCGAAGGTCATCGACAACTACATGACTTATGCGCAGAGCGCTATCGACGAGTTTTCCGACCCGCAGAAACTGCCGCAGATTGCTATTTCGGTGGATATGCTCGATACGGGCATCGACGTGCCGGAAGTGTTAAACCTTGTGTTCTTCAAGAAGGTGATGAGCAAGGCAAAATTCTGGCAGATGATAGGCCGCGGCACGCGCCTCTCTCCGGGGTTGATTGACGGCAAAGACAAGGACAAGTTCTATATTTTCGACTTCTGCGGAAACTTCGAGTTTTTCCGCATGAGCAAAGGCAATGCCAATGCCAGCGCACGCTCGCTTCAAGGAGCGCTTTTTTCGTTGAAGGCACAAATGGCGTTCAAATTGCAGGACGCAGTGTACAAAACCGACGAATTGTCCGCATTCCGTCAAACTTTGGTGGATGACATGGTGCGCAAAGTATCGGAATTGAACCAAGACAACTTCGCCGTCAAACAGCATCTGAAATTCGTTGAATTGTATACAAGACCGAACCGATATCAGTCATTGAGCTACGAGGACACGCTGATGATGCAGCAGGAGTTAGCGCCTCTGCTTTTGCCGGAGCCGGATGACCCGAAGGCGCTGCGCTTTGACGCGCTCTTGTACGGCATGGAGCTGGCGCATCTCGCGGGACTGCCGTACAATCGGGCGCATCATGACTTGCTGCAAAAGGCAGATGCGCTCAGCAAAATCGCCAATGTGCCGGAAATTGCGGCACAATCGGCACTGCTGGAGAAAATACTGCATACCGATTATGTGGAAAATACGGGAGTGGATGAATTGGAGAAAATCCGCAAAGCCCTGCGTGATTTGATGAAATACATCACAAACGAGCAATCCGCTTACGAAACAGGCTTTGGTGATGAAATCCTTTCTATTGAATGGAAACAGTCGGAATTGGAAAACGACGACTTGCAAAATTACAAAATGCGGGCTGAGTTTTACGTCCGCCAGCATCAGAATGAATTGGCGATTGCGAAACTCAAGATGAATGTTCCGCTGACGGACAGCGACATTACCCAGCTAGAGGAAATTCTCTGGAGCGAAGTCGGAACAAAGCAGGATTACGAAGCCGAGTACGGAAAGAAGCCGCTGGGCGAGTTCATCCGCGAAATCGTCGGGCTGGATATGAATGCCGCAAAAGAAGCATTTTCCGCTTATTTGACCAATGTAAATCTGGACAGCCGGCAAATCTATTTTGTGAATCAAATTGTGGAGTACATTGTGCATAACGGCATGATGAAGGATATGTCGATTCTACAGGAAGCACCATTCATCGATCAGGGCAGCATCATCGAGGTGTTTACGGATTTGTCAGTGTGGAAGGGGATTAAGGGCGTGATTGACACAATCAACGCCAACGCCTGCGGTGCATAAGCCGCCAATGGCCATCAAGAACTGCGGCTGTGCCGCTGACAGATCTGGAAGCCGAGAAAATCAAGTAAATCACAATTGAATATCACCCTTTTCCGACCTGTGCCTGCACCCGCGGGCGCGGGTCTTTTCTGTGTGCGCCCGGCATGAGCAACAACTAAGTGGTGAGAGACCACAACGCGCTCGGCAGTAGGAAGCGTTAGCCGAAGGCAAGGGTGTCCATCGTGAGGTGGAATCTGAAGGAAGCCGGATGTCAGCGGAAAAAAAATGCTGGCGGGCAAACTCCTGAACCGACGAACAGAAATCACATAGTAGGCCGTACAGGGACGGACGAGTGTGCTAGACAACACGAAGTCCAATGCTGCCCGAATCCCGTGCGGTAAATGTGGCGGTTACGTGGGAGGAAAGCTGTTGCGCTTACCCGGGGAGGTCTTGCAGACGGGAAGTAGGAGAATCCGAAAGCCGCAGTAACAACGAACTGCAAGAAGTCAGCCGAAGCCATAGTACCTTGCGGAATCAAGGGAAGGGCTGAACAATCGTAAGTCTCAAGTAAAGACCGGAAGGAGGTCGGTGTGATGAAAGCAGAAAACCGAGGAAACGAGGGCTTCCTGCAAAGAGAAAGTGTGGAACACCAAGGGTATGCAGAAGCGCGGAGCACTGACCGCAGAGAAGGGAAAGAACGAGGCGGTGCAAGCGACCTGCTGGAAGCGATACTGGACAGGGATAACCTGAACAGAGCATACAAGCGGGTCAAGAGCAACCACGGAGCAGCGGGAATCGACGGAATGAGTGTAGAGGAAGCACTGCCGTGGATAAAGGAACATAGGGAGAAACTTTTGCAGAGCATCCGGGACGGAAGCTATGAGCCAAGCACGGTGCGGCGAAAGGAAATCCCGAAACCAGATGGCGGCGTGCGAAAACTGGGAATCCCGACGGTAGTAGACCGAGTGATACAGCAGGGAATCGCACAGAAGCTGCAAAACATATGGGAACCGCAATTTTCAGACAGCAGCTACGGATATCGACCGAAACGGAGTGGGCAGCAGGCGATTCAGAAGGTGAAGGAATACGCGGAAGAAGGATACCGGTACGCGGTATCGGTAGACTTGTCCAAGTATTTCGATACGCTGAATCACGAACTGCTCATGAATCTGTTGCACCGGAAGATACAGGACATGCGAGTACTGCGAATCATCAAGAAGTATCTGAAAAGCGGTGTAATGGAGAATGGCGTAGTGAGCAAAACCGAGGAAGGTTCGCCGCAGGGCGGACCGCTGTCACCACTGCTGGCGAACATCTACCTCAACGAATTTGATTGGAAGATGCACAGCCGAGGGGTAAAGACGGTGAGGTATGCAGACGACATCGTGGTGTTTGCCAAGAGCAAACGAGCGGCGGAGCGGCTGATGGAATCCAGCCGGAGGTATCTGGAAGGGAAGCTGAAACTGAAAATGAACACGGAAAAGAGTAAAGTGACCAGCATCTTCGCAGTGAAGGAGTTCAAGTTTCTTGGATTCTGCATAGGGAAGAATGGAAGCGGCATCTATATCCGTGCGCACCGAAAGTCGTTGAACAAGGCAAAGGAAAAGCTGAAACTTTTGACCAAGCGCAACCGCGGACGCAACGTCCGCCGAGTGATGCAGGAAGTGAAAGTGTTTATCCGTGGATGGCTTGGCTACTTCCATGTAGCTGACATGAAGCGGACGATGAAGTCTTGGGACGAATGGCTGCGGCGCAGGTTCCGAATGTACATCTGGAAGCAGTGGAAGAAGCCCCGAACGAAGGTAGCCAATTTAAAGAAGCTGGGAATCCCGGCGGACAAGGCGTACCAGTGGGGCAATTCCCGATTGGGCTATTGGCGAATCGCCGGAAGCCCAGTTTTGGCATGTTCCATTACAAACGAAAGACTCGCAGCAGCAGGATATTTTAGTATCCTCAACTGCTACGAGTCCTTGCACTCATGCGATTGAACCGCCGTGTACCGGTCGGTACGCACGGTGGTGTGAGAGGTCGGCTCTCCTATTTATTTAGGGGAGTCTCTTACTTGATGCGGGAACAGCACAATAATTTTGCTGACTTGGGCGATATTCGCGCAAAAAAGACATGATTCATGCGATGAAGGCGCCAAACGCAGAAAGACCGTATATAATACACTCAACAACAGCCGATGCAGGGATGATTCGCGGCGGCGATATGGCACTGGCGATGCTGGGCAAGATTGACATGGATGTGAGCAGCGACTGGGCGAAGAACGATCCTACCAACATCTACTGCTTACGCGAAGCAGCGAAGAATATCCTCTACGTTGTGGCGCAGAGCAACGTGATGAACCATGTGACCACTTATGCGGACGACACGGCGGCTCGCAACGATCTCGGCTGCTACATGCCCGGCGACAATGTGGATGCAGACAAACTGACGGCTGCATCTGACCTGTTTGACGGCGTTGTCTACGAGCTGTGCGACGGCAAGCTGCCGGAAGGCCTGTCTCTGACGCAGAACGGCACGATTGAAGGTCTGCCCACAGAAGCGGGCCGCTTCACCGCCGTCATCACCGCGACTGACCCCTCCGACGGCACGAGCGTGACTTACCCCGCAGTCGTCTATGTGAAGGACTACATTGGCGACGTGACCTACACGGCTGTCAATCTGCCCGCGGCAAAGGTCGGCGAATACTACTGTGTGTCCGTCGGCACGGCAACGACTGCGGATTACACCAGCGTGACTTACACGCACACCACCGGCTACGCGCTGGTCATCAACGAAACGGGCTGGGAAGTGAAGTTCCTGAACTTCCTGCCGGATGGCTTGACGCTGTATCCGAACGGCATTATTGCCGGCGTTCCCACAACGGCGACGGCAGAAGAAGGCGTTGATGTGACCATTGGCGCACACGCTGCCGGCTACAAGGATGCGGAAGCCGCGTTCCACTTCGTGGTGAATCCGGCCGACTAAGTAACTTAACTCCCGCGGTGGGTTGTCCGCAGGGCTGTGGGTCAACCGCAGCCCTGCTTTTATCAATGGATGCAAGGAGAAACGAAGATGAAGAAGCGGTTTCGGTATTTGATGCTTGTGTGCATTCTGGCGCTGCTCTGCCTGGGGCTGACTTCCTGCGGCGCGAAGCTGGAATACACGGCGACGCTCCTGACGGATGCGCAGGTGGGCGTCAGTTACAGCGTCAGCGTGGCAACAGCGACGGGCGCGGATGCTATCACCTATGCGCTCAAGGACGGCAATAAACTGCCTGCAGGCTTGAGCCTTTCCTCGACCGGCGTGATTACGGGTACGCCTGCTGCAAAGGGCAGCACGAGCTTCACCGTAACCGCGACAGCAGGCAATACGTCCGTTGATGCGGATTTCACCATCGCCGTGGCGGAGGGTGTGCTGTCCTATGCGGGCGGTGAAATCAGCGTGGCGCAGGGTGAAGCGGTGAACGCATCCGTCGCATCGGCGACTGGCAGCGGCAGTATCACCTATGCGCTGAAGGACGGCAGTGCTCTGCCGGAGGGCTTGACCCTTGCGCAGGACGGCACCATCAGCGGTCAGGTGAATGAAGCCAGCGACACGGAAGTGACCATCGTGGCTTCTGCCTCCGACTGCAAGGAAGCGGAAGCGAATTTCACCATCCGCATCACCGACCCGGCAATTGCTTACGAGGGCGGTACGCTGGCGACGGCGCGTGTGGGCGAATACTACACGGCGAAGCTGTCCGGCAATGCCAAAGCGAACTACACGCTGGAGGATGATTCTCAGCTGCCCGCAGGACTGACTTTTGAAAACGGGCTGCTGGTCGGCATTCCCGAAAAGGCAGGCAGCTGCGAGATTGCTGTGAAGGCATCGGCGGAAGGGTATTCCGACACCGTAGCGACTTTCAGCATGTCCATCCGCGGTGCACAAGAACAGAGCGATATTTCGGGTACGGTGACGTTTGCGGAATCCAAGAAGGAACTGACCAGTCTCTATCTGGGCACGGAAGTTTACCTGGATGGTGTGATTCGATCCGACGCGATTGCCAGCAACGACAACCATGTGGAATATGCCCTCAAGGATGGCGATACTCTGCCAGAAGGGCTGACGCTGTATCCCAACGGGACCATCGCCGGTACGCCCACCAAGGCGGGTAAAACGAAGTTCACGGTTATTGCGTCCGCGCAGGGCTGTGAGACGGACAAGTGCAAGTACACCATTACCATCAGCGAAGCGAAGATTGCGTACAGCTCCATGACGCTGGAAGCCGCTACCGTCGGCAGCGAATACCACGCGTCCGTGGCGACGGCGGAAACGCCTGAAGGCAAGCCAATCACCTACAGCCTTGCTTCCGGTTCAACCATGCCAGCAGGATTGACCCTTGCGTCCGACGGCACGGTGTCTGGTGTCCCGGAGCAGTATTTTGCCCGCACATACTTCTACGTCAATGCGGAAGCAGAAGGCTACACCGCTACCAAGGCGACAGTCTACCTGACCATCTACGACAAGCCCTGCGCGGTGCAGAACGGCGTGATGGAAGCGGAATTAACCAATCTCGACGGACTGCAGGGTTCGGGCTGGTCGGGCGGCGCATCCGGCGCGAACATGATTCAGATGTTCCCCGATGCTTCCAATATGCGCGCGGTGGGCTACACCTATATGGACGGGCTGACGTTCACTTTCCGCTTTGACAGCGACAAGCAGGTGTCAGATGTTTCGCTGTATGTCTCCCTGTCCAGCGAAATCGGCACAGTGACCTTCAATCCGTCCAACCTTGGAATTTTGCTCAACGGTACAGAAATCAACTATGCGGATATGACCGTGACCGGCATAACGAACGTTGTCAGTGCGTTCAAGGAGTATGCGGTGTCGAGCGGACTCACGCTCAACGAGGGCGAGAATGTGGTGCAGCTTGTCATTCGCGATAACCTGCTCATCGGCGGCGAACGCATTGGCGGCCCGATTATCGACTGCATCCGCGTGCAGACATTGGCAAACTTGACGTGGCAGCCCTATTCCTACAACATCCAATAAGGCTCAATGCGCCGGGGTGGGGGAAACCTCATCCCGGCTGAGCGGATACCGAGAAAGGGAAACCTGTCTATGAAGAAACTCATCAAGCACATTTGGAAGTACAACCGCGTCTGGCTGATTGTGTCGCTGGTGATTGTGCTGGTTGTCACCTCCGCATCGGTCGTTGTGACGCAAAATGTATTCCTCTCCAACACGGTTTCCACCATATTGGGGCGCGAACGCAGCGTGCTCGTCTCCGGCGACCCTTCCGCCTATCAGTATTACACCAAGAGCACTTCTGATTTCCAGCAGTTCATGCCCACGGTGTCATCCTTCGATGTGGATGCCAATGGCAATGCGCTCTCCGCCCAGCAGCAGAAGCAGCTTGCGCTCCAGCAGGCGATGCTGCTCAACGAGGAGATTGCCTCCGAAGGCTTCGTGCTGCTGAAGAACACGGATAACGCCCTGCCGCTGACGGGGCAGAACGTGAAAATCAGCGTGTTCGGCAAAAACTCCGTCAATCTGGTGTACGGCGGATCCGGTTCGGGCGGCGGCAACGCGGCGAATAATATGAGCCTGTATACCGCCTTGCGCAATGCGGGCTTTGACGTAAATCCTACGCTGGAAAGCTTCTACAACAGCAGCGAATCTGGCGAGGGGCGCGACTCCAACCCCGCTATCGGCGCGAGCACGACGGGGCTTGCTATCGGCGAAACCCCGCAGGCCAAATACACCGCCGCGGTCAAAAACAGCTACGATGCGTACCATGACGTGGCACTGATTGTCCTCTCCCGCATCGGCGGCGAAGGCTTTGCCCTGCCCCGTACGATGGTAACTTCCTACGGCGGCGCGAACGTCGCGGGCGCGAAGGACGGGCAACATTATCTTGAACTTGACCAGAACGAAGAGGACCTGATTCACGAGGTTGTCAGCAGCGGCAAGTTTGGCAAGGTGGTTGTCGTCATCAACTGTGCGACTTCGATGGAGCTGGGCTTCATTGAAGAGATGGAGGGCATTGACGCGGCTATTTGGATTGGCAGCCCCGGCAGCTCCGGCATTAACGCGCTGGGCAAGATTCTGAACGGCAGCGTCAATCCTTCCGGCCGTCTGGTGGATACCTTCGCGACGGATTTCACTGCGGCTCCCTCCTACAAGAATTTCGGCGACAACCTGTCGGACGGCGGCAACCAGTATATGCTGGGCGGCTCCGGCTCTGGCTACTACTATGTGGAGTACGAGGAAGGCATCTACGTCGGTTACCGCTACTACGAAACGAAAGCGTACGACGAGGCGGACTTCGGCAACGACGACTGGTACAAGGAAAATGTGGTCTACCCGTTTGGCTATGGCCTGAGTTATACGACCTTCGACTGGAAAATTGCTGATTCTACGGACAATTCCGTTGACCTGACCGCGGACGGCGAAATTCAGGTGCAGGTCAAAGTCACCAACACCGGCAGCGTGGCGGGCAAAGACGTGGTGCAGCTGTACTACACCGCGCCGTACAAGTCCGGGCAGATTGAGAAGTCCTATGTTGCACTGGGTGCGTACGAGAAGACGGAGCTGCTCCAGCCGGGCGAATCCGATATTGTTATGCTGTCGCTGCCGGTGGAGAGCATGGCATCCTACGACTACGACGATGCGAACCACAACGGCCATAAGGGCTATGAGGTGGAGGGCGGCAACTACGCCATCCGCATCGGCAGAAATGCGCACCAGTGTTGGAATGACAACCCGCTGCGCATCACCTACCATGTACCCGCGGATGGCTTCTTCTACGATGCGGGTGTGACGGAAGGCAGCACCGTGGAGAATCGCTTCGATTATATAAGCGAGCATTTTGTGGACGAAGAAACAGGCGTTTCCACGCTGATGACGCGCGAGGACTTCCGCGGCAAGACCATTGCTGCACCGACCGCCGAGGAGCGCGAGGTGGATGCCGACTTCATCCAAAGCATGACTTTCACCTATGATGATGAAAACGAACCGTACTACACTGAGCAGACATATCAGCAGGGCGTGACGGCGGACAAGTACATCCAGCTGTACGAACTGCTGCAAAAGAATGAGGACGGCAAATGGGCAGCGGATTACGACGACCCGCGCTGGGAAACCATTTTGGACTACCTGACGGTGGACAAAATGGCGAACATGATTGGCACGGGCAACTTCAACACCGCGAAAATTGACCGCATCGGCAAGCCTGCCACCATCGACCCCGACGGCCCGGCTGGCTTCACCAACTTCATGGGCGACCCGTCCGTGCATGACACCTGCTTCTATGTGTCCGAGTGCGTCGTTGGGGCAACGTGGAACAAGCAGCTGGCGCACGATATGGGCGTGATGATTGGCATCGAGGGTTTGGTCGGCTACACCAACGGCGATGGCCGCACCTACTCCGGCTGGTACGCGCCGGCAGTCAATATCCATCGCAGTCCCTTCTCCGGGCGCAACTGGGAATATTACTCCGAAGATCCGCTCTTGACAGGTCTGATGGGCGCGAGCGTGGTGCAGGGTGCAAACTCCAAGGGCGTGTACACCTATGTGAAGCACTTTGTGCTCAATGACCAAGAGACGAACCGCGACGCAAACGGGCTGGTGACGTGGGCAGATGAGCAGACAATGCGCGAAATCTATCTGAAGCCGTTTGAAATCATCGTCAAGCAGGCGGATACGAAGGGCATCATGTCCTCCTTCAACCGCATCGGCAATGTGTGGACGGGCGGCAGCTACACCCTGCTGACCGACGTGCTGCGCAAGGAATGGGGCTTTGTGGGCATGGTTATCACCGATTACAGCGTGCAGAATGCCTATATGCCCCCGAATCAGATGATTCGCGCGGGTGGCGACCTTTACCTGACGCAGGGTTATCTGCCTTCCACCACGGGCAGCACAGTCAATAGCACCCATCTGGCGGCAATGCGGCAGGCTGTGAAGAACATCCTGTACGTTGTTACTAACTCCAACGCCATGAATGGCAAGGGTGAAGGAATTGTGTACCGCTATGCTATGCCCTACTGGCAGATTGGGCTGATTGCGCTCAATGTCGTCATGTGGCTGCTCGTTGTGCTGATTGGCGTGATACGCATCCGCAAAACGAAGAAAAAGCACCCGATTCAGTAATACCACCCTGTATAAAGCGCCCTCGCCGGATTTGCCATCCGGTGAGGGCGCTGATGTTTTGGATGCTTTTCTGGATGCTTTTTTCAGCAAGACGCGCTGTCCTTTGCGGATCCCTCCGCCGGGTAGAACAACAAGCACTATTAGAAGAAGATGTCATAGAATAGGAAGCGAGGTGGTACAGATGCGTAAGTATCTCATCAACGCGGAGAGCTATCAAGAGATTCTGGAAGCGGAGAAGGCAACAAAAAGCAAAAAAGTTTCAAAAAAGTTGAGCATTCTTTTGACTCGTTTCGGTGGCAAAACCATTTCGGAAACGGCAAAGCAGATGAACTGCTCCGAATCAAGAGTGAAACGCACCGTGGCTGAGTATATGCAGAGTGGACTGCAAGAATTTATAAAGCCTAAACAGAAGGAAAATCACCGAAATCTCACTATCGAAGAAGAAAAAGCGTTGCTTTCCCGCTTCGAGGAGATGGCTTCCGCAGGAAAAATTGTGGAAGTAAAGGAGATAAAGCAGGCTTTCGATGCATAAAATAGGAAGAGAAACTGGTAACAGTTATATTTACACGATGCTAAAAAGGCACGGCTGGCGCAAGGTGATGCTGCGCGCAAAGCATCCCAAAAAGGCGGACGACGAGGCGATTGAAGCCTCAAAAAATTAGCGATACCGTAAGGCTTTTGGCAATCCAAAATCAGACAAAAAGAATACGCTTGATGTTCCAAGACGAAGCGGGATTTGGGCGTATCAACAAGGCAAAGCGTTGCTGGTGCAAAAGAGGGCATCGTCCGAGCGTTCCATGCCACCATATTCGCGAATATTGGTATGTTATGGTGTGGTTGAGCCGATGACGGGTGAAAGTTTCTTTTTGGTGATTCCATATTGTAACACAAAATGTATGCAGCTTTTTCTGAATAGACTGCACGATGAATTTCCGAACGATATTTTGGTTGTCGTTTGTGACGGCGCAACGTGGCATAAGTCCAGCAAGCTGGAAGTGCCGGAAAATATGACCATTTTGCATATTCCGCCCTATACGCCCGAAATGAATCCGATTGAGCAGATTTGGCGTGAACCTCGCACGCAGGGTTTCCGAAACGAGGTCTTTGCCACGTTGGAAAAGGTGGTGAACCGCCTTTGTGAGACGATTCGCCACCTTTCAAAAAATACAATCATCAGCATTACTCGTCGGCAGTGGATGTGGTGCATTTTTAATTGGAAATAGTATAAATAGCGGGATGAAAAAATTCAACTGATAATGAGACGCAATCTTACAGGAAGAAAGATGAAAATTCAAGTAAAGAATGGTTGACAGAAATATGCTGGGATGATATACTAATTATAAGAATACTCTGTGGACAAATATAATGGATAAAGTCGCTGGGAAGGAGGTACGGCACGAAGGCAGGGAAAGAACCGGACAGACTCTTGCCTAGTAAATACAAATATCACAAATCGTTGAAAACATATCGGTTTCTGTGAGATAAAGTACTTCGGGTTACCCAATAATAACGGAGAGGTGCCATCGAAATGTACTTACAGTTATTTCATATACACTATGGAATTAGTGAACGGATGTTGCCGGATCAGGGGGATGGCAAGTACATTCTTTCTTACACGGATTTGGAAGGAGAACGCCATCCACTGATTGAACTGGAAGGTCTGGGCGACATGTGGCAGATGTACTCGACCACCACCGGAATCCTGCTTGACCGCGATCAGCCTGTGGAACAGTGCGAACTGCGCTGCAACGAGAGTTACCGCATCATGGCGGCGGGACTGCCGGAAAATGACAACATCTTCTTTCTGCTG
>ENA-OPXM01000699-OPXM01000699.1-human-gut-metagenome-genome-assembly--contig:-NODE-699-length-18691-cov-2.086553_pt1 | contig 18691 bp, 16 predicted proteins | sample MGYA00241707_ERZ502035 | MGnify/ENA primary metagenome ERZ502035 (study PRJEB25962, sample SAMEA2043051) | human gut metagenome | biome: human gut; feature: human-associated habitat; material: faeces... | reverse complement strand
CTGTGCTCTTCTCGGGACTGCCCTTAGTAGGGTTAAGGTCGCCCTCACCGAGATAAAGTATCTCTTTTTCAGCACCCTCAGGGATAGCCTCGATAGATTCCGTGTCAGCTACCGCAACGTTCTCTGTTGCAGAAAAATCGTCCTCCGCCTTGCTTGAAGAATCTGATGAGCTTCCGCAACCCGCTACTCCTGTTGCCATTGACAAAGCCATTACAGCCGCTATGTACTTTTTGTAATTCATAAAATATTCCTCCATAATTAAATATTTTAGCACCAAAGCTGTCCGTCTGTAGTTGATGAGTTCATATATTAAATCTTGCTATAATTATACAACACATATAAAGCTATTGTCAATCACCATTATAGCACAATTATCAGCAATTTAATTGTACACTTTGCACAATTAAATCCATATGTATTGTTAAAACGCAATATTACAATCAATATAGTTTAAAATATACGCATAAAGTTCAAATATTCAATATGCCCGTTTTGAATGAATATAAAACAGATACAAGAGCTTTTTGTAGAAAACATTAACCAAAACAGCAAAATATGTACAGCATTTATGCAGTTCGTAAAACTTTTTTCATGTAATCGTTTGATGTTTTCAGTGGTACTTGTAATTAGCGAATTATTATAGTATACTTGTTTAAGAAGATTTTTTACCGAAAGGAAATTGCTTGATATGACAGATTTTGAAAGAAACAAAGCAAGGGTGACAGCCGAATACGAGGCTCTCATCAACAGAAAAAACATTGTGTCCGACAGCTACAACGGAATTTATGACAGATACGTTTACCCTGTTCTGACAGCCGCACACGCACCTATTATCTGGAAATATGACATGAACCCTGAGACAAATCCATACTTCATGGAGAGATTGGGCATAAACGCAGTACTGAACTCAGGCGCTATTTATCTCAACGGCAAGTATTACCTTGTTGCAAGAGTTGAGGGCAATGACAGAAAGTCATTTTTTGCAGTAGCAGAGAGCGACAGTCCTGTTGACGGCTTCCGTTTCTGGGACTTCCCTGTTCAGCTTCCTGACACTGAACCGGAGGAAACAAACGTATACGATATGAGACTTACTCAGCATGAGGACGGCTGGATATACGGTGTATTCTGCTCAGAGAGCAAGGACAAGACTTCAAACGATCTTTCTGCCGCTACAGCTCAGGCTGGAATCGTAAGGACAAAGGATCTTAAGACATGGGAAAGACTTCCTAATCTCAAATCCAAGTCGCCACAGCAGAGAAACGTTGTACTTCACCCTGAGTTCGTTGACGGAAAGTACGCATTCTACACACGTCCACAGGACGATTTTATCGAAACTGGCTCAGGCGGAGGAGTATGCTTCGGTCTTTGCGAAGACATCACAAACCCTGTTATCTGCACAGACGAAGTTGTTATCTCACCAAGGCAGTATCACACAATCACAGAGGTAAAGAACGGTGCAGGCGCAGTGCCTATCAAGACACCAAAGGGTTGGATACACATTGCACATGGCGTAAGAAACACAGCCGCAGGTCTTAGATACGTAATTTATGTATTCGCAACTGACCTTAAAGACCCTTCTAAGCTAATCGCTTCGCCGTCAGGACTTTTCATTGCACCACACGGCAGTGAAAGAGTAGGTGACGTATCAAACGTTGCGTTCACAAACGGCGCGATCGTTCGTGAAAACGGTGACGTGTATATTTACTACGCTTCATCAGACACAAGACTTCACGTTGCGGCAACAACGATCGACAAGCTTATGGATTACACATTCAACACTCCGTCAGACCCACTGCGTTCTGTTGACTGCGTAAAGCAGAGATGCGATCTTATCAGAAAAAATCTCGAATATCTTAACAAGTAATATATCAAACACAAACAGACGGCTTCTGCTGTCTGTTTTTTTGTACACTAAAACTTTTTTCAAGTCTGCGATATCCGTGCATAAATATTGCACTACCCATGTAGGGGACGTCGTCCTCTACAATTATGCTATGGTTTGTCTGCCGCAAAACTGCTGAGTCCCTTTACCGCAACTTTTTTTATATACCCTCTTGCAATCGTCCACAATCTATGGTATAATTAATTAATAAAAGCACAATATATGCAATATCACGCACAAAATTTTCTCTTAACTAAGGAGTGTTTATAATGAGATGTCCTTTTTGCAACTATGAAGATACAAGAGTAATAGATTCACGTCCAAGCGAGGGAAAAAAGCGTCGCCGCCGTGAGTGTCCGAAATGCGGAAAGCGTTTCACTACTTATGAGGTGGTGGAAAAGCCACAGCTTATGGTATACAAGCGTGACGGCTCGTTTGAGCCTTTTGACAGACAGAAGCTTATAAAAGGCATTCAGAACGCTATCAAAAAGCGTCCTGTCAGTGTTGATGATATGAAAAACCTTGTTGACGATATAGAGAACACCTTTGCAAACAAAATGCAGACCGAGACCACTACAAGCGAGATAGGCGATATGGTGCTTATGGGACTGAAAAAGCTTGACCACGTTGCATATGTGCGTTTTGCTTCCGTTTACAAGGACTTCTCTGACGTTGATTCGTTCATTCAGATAATCACTGAGCTTTCTGACAAGAAGAAATAAATAAGAGCGTTCCGATAATTTTCGGGACGCTTTTTTGCACAAAAAAAGCGGACAGCCAAAGCCGTCCGCCATATTTTTCATATTGTATTAAAGCTGTGTATCAACAAAAATTGTATAGATAGCCTTCATTGCAGATTCAAAATCAGCCTCGTTTACACCGATGATGATATTAAGCTCGCTAGAACCCTGATCTATCATCTTTACGTTTACATGAGCGTGTGCAAGAGCTGAGAATATTCTGCCTGCTGTACCTCTGTTTGACTTCATTGCACGTCCCACAACTGCAATAAGCGCAAGGTCTGTTTCAATATCGATTGTATCAGGGTGACAGTTTCTGTGCAGACCTGACATTATCTCCTGCTCCTTTGGAGCAAACTCTGCCTGATGAACAACGACAGACATTGTGTCGATACCTGATGGCATATGCTCAAAGCAGATACCATTCTTCTCGAATACTTCAAGCACTCTTCTACCGAAACCAAGCTCTGCGTTCATCATATCCTTTTCGATATTGACTACAGTAAAGCCCTTCTTTCCTGCTATACCTGTGATCGTGAATGCAGGCTTCTGAGATGTGGACTCAACGATCATTGTACCCATATCCTCAGGCTTATTTGTGTTCTTGATGTTTATTGGGATGCCTGCTTTTCTTACAGGGAAAATAGCGTCCTCATGAAGTACGCCTGCACCCATGTAAGAAAGCTCTCTCAGTTCCTTATATGTTATGGTAGTGATAGGCTGTGGGTTGTCGATAATTCTAGGGTCGCATACCAGGAATCCTGATACGTCTGTCCAGTTCTCATAAAGATCAGCGTTTACTGCTGCGGCAACGATAGAGCCTGTTACGTCAGAACCGCCTCTTGAAAATGTCTTGATAGTATCGTTTGGCATTGAGCCGTAGAAACCAGGTATTACCGCATTATCAAGTGTAGCAAGTCTCTGAGGAAGCACCTCGTTTGTTCTTGCAGAATCGAACTGACCCTGATCGTTAAAATAGATAACATCAGCAGCGTCAACAAAGTTATATCCAAGATATTTAGCAAGAACGATACCGTTAAGATATTCACCACGGGAAGCCGCATAGTCACGTCCTGCCTTGCCGATAAAGCAAGCCTTGATAGTTTCAAACTCCTTTTCAAGAGAAAGGTCAAGACCCAGATCATTGATTATGCCGTAATATCTTTCCTTGATAGCGTCGAACTCGCTGCTGAAATCCTTGCCCTTTGCAGCAAGATCATAGCAGCCGTAAAGCATATCAGTTACCTTTGTATCGTTTGAAAATCTTTTACCAGGAGCAGACGGCACAACAAATCTTCTTGAGCTTTCCGCTGTGATTATCTCCTTTACCTTCTTGAACTGCTCAGCACTTGCAAGAGAGCTTCCACCGAATTTTACAACCTTTGTCATTTCACAAACCCCTTATAAACTATAGAATTATTCCTGTCTGCGTACTTTTCCCACGCTGACGTTACAATAAATAGTATACCGAATTTGCGTGATTAAGTCAATGTATAAATGGACTAATTTTTATAGTTTTTTTGGTGTATGTTTGTGAAATACGCTTGTATTTGTATGACGGACAACTCATACTTATCTGTCTGCCTATTATCTGTAATGTTTGTCTATCCACCTATCATGTTTTCGTGAAAGAAAGCCCCAGCGTTCTTCAACACAAAATGCAGCAGATAAAACAAGCGGCAAAGAAAGCAGCACAGCCGCAATAATAAGAATAGCCATATTACTTACGTTCACAAGAACGCCTCCCGTCTCGGTTTTGTTATGACTATATTATAGCGTTCCTTACTTAAACAGACCTTAATGCAAAGTGAAAACCATGTGAAAAAAAGCCCCGACCGAAAGTGCGGCGCTGATATAGCAGTATAATCCCAACTACTATATTAAGACCAAAACAGCGAGCTATGAAAATGAAAGACAGATACTTCCACAAGAGAGGTATCTGTCTTTTTACATAGAAGAAACGACTTCCGTTATTAGATTTAACTGGAACTAGTGGTCTGAACTAATTTATTCTTTATGATTTCCAGACTTTTAAAACCATTATGTTCAGATGAAAAACCAGAAATAATTGCTTCCATCGTTTCGGAACTCCAGTAAATGGTTAGTTTTTTCTTTGTGCGAGTTATCGCTGTGTAAAATACACCTTTTGTTATTTTTTCGGTATTAACGCTCGGAATAACAACTTTTACAGAATCATATTCTAAGCCTTGTGCTTTATGAATCGAAACGGCATATGCTAACTGGAAAGGTATAATAGTCTTCTTAGCGTTTTCCTCGTCATCAACTTCATCTTCATCGAAAGCATATACAATGAGTTTAATCCGAGTTTTTTCGTCTATGGTGTCAATGTACTCTATTTGATCTGATTTACATTGTTGTTCAGTAATTATTGTTTCCACATCAATAGTAAACGCTATTTGATCATCAGCCTTTTCAATTTCAACGATGATCCCTTTAAGATTATTATAAAGATATGTGAAACGAGAGTTATCATTAAAGAGAATTTTGTCTCCCTTTTTAAACCTCCAGCTTTGCCATATTATAGCTTCTCCATTTGGATTTGCATTTTGGAAATAACTGTTTATATTATTTAACCCGAATTTCCCATCATAGTTCAAGCATAAAACAACTTCATCTTTAACGTCAGAAGTAAAAATATCTGATCCGATTTCCTTTGAAAAGGGCCCGTCTATGACGAGTTTTTCGGTGATCCTAACATCATTGTTCCTTACTTCTTCCCATAGGCTCAGTAAGTTTTCTTCCCGAGTCCGCCAAGTATCAAGTAATTCAACGTTAGCTCCATGTGTAGTTATGATATCTTTAGCATAATAAAACCAGTTACCAAAATCAATTGATTCGATTTGATTGATGTCTCCTGCAAGGACAATCAATGAATCCGAACTAATTTTACTAATAAAGTTAAGCATCGTTCGATTATCTATTGTACTGCACTCATCTACAAAAATAATATCATAATCTGGCAAATTAACTCTTCTTGTAAAACTATCAATACAAATAAAATCAGAATCTGATCCTGGATTATCAATTCTTCTTTGAAGGTGTTGAATGGCAGCATGTGTTTTAGTAAGAAAAAGCTTTTTTGATTTGGGCATAAGACTAGATATATAATTAATAAGTGTTGTTTTACCCGTTCCAGCAGCACCATATATCAACAGTATTCTTGAATTAACAAAAGCATATTTAATTGCTTTTTGCTTGGAAACATCAACCTTGTCAAAGAGTGCTGAATGATCTTTTATAAATCGTGCGTTTAGTTCTTTTTGACCTTTAATTCCTGCTTGCGTAAAATCTAACAATCTCTGTAGAATCTTAAGTGTAATGGTTTCATAGGCAGATATTGTAACTAAGCCACTATCATTTACTATGCTATATCCTTGATCTTGCTCCCACTCAACTAAATACTCATTATAATCGTTAATGGATTTGTCTGAAGCAATTTCGCTTGCTTTGAAATATAATTCACCCGATTTATTTATCGCATTTCTTATTCTTAGATATGGTAAAAGAATATTGATTTTTTCTGTTCCAGATGCACTAAGTATTTTTGTTATACTAACTTCAGCTGTTTTACTATGTGGTAAATTTGCTAGAAGCGGATTGCGTTCAAATGGACGACATCCTGATGCAAGGTAAAGAGGGGAACCAGCTAGCATTTTTGTGAATCTATTAGGCATTACATCAATTAGACTTTTTTCACGAAGATTAATCAAAAGATAACGAACAACATTTTTTCCAAATATTACGGAATCGGAAGAATAATCTCTTCTCAATATCTCAATCACTTCTCTAAAGTGTTTAGTGTTTGTATTACCATATATTTGATCAGTAATTGAATGGAAATCCATTTCTTGTAAATCAATAAGATCAAGCAACGTCATTCCCGTTTTGGTGAGAAAACTCATTAATTCAGCATACTCGCCATAGTTTGCATTCAAACTTAATGGAATATTTAATATTCTTCCAAGTTTGTTTAAACAAGTAGGTGCAATGGATACCCTCCAGTTTGTGATGATTTTTATATTTGAAGCAATACCCCATAAATCAATCGTTGTGTCGGTATAGCCAATATTAATTGAATAACCAGTTGAAATATTCTGCTTTGAATAAACAGTTATTCTATTAAATTTAGTAGCATATTTATTGGCTAATTGCAAGGTGATTTCATAATAACGTTTGGTGCCAACATAAAATGGCATTTTCTTTTGAACATAAAAACGTGTGCTTTCCATAGAACGAGGTGATAAATCCGTAGATTCAATAGCTTTTGCAACTATATTATAGTACTCGTTGTCAAGTTGATCCGTATTTAGTGGGAACTTTTCAAGGTTTTGCAAGATTAAAATCTTGTAAATATTATCGAAAAATTCTCTAATCTGCCACATGAAGTTATAGTATTTTAGCATCAATCTTTCAGATTGACCATCTTCCGGAATACGGCAATCAATATACTTCAATCCTCTTAAAAAATTAGCAAGATATTTAGTTCTCAAATCGAGTTGAGCTTGTTCATATGCTAATTGAAGATTTGGCTTTGAGCATCCAAGATTATAAGAGTTTAGTAAAAGAGCCGCTCTACAAAGATCATATAATTTCGGTAGAATATCTTGTGAGACTTCATCTCTAGTTGCGCCAAGGCTTTCTATTGTATCAATACTTCTGACTATCGACCTATTACAAGCCATTACAATTCTTTTGATCTCATCAAGATTAAGCTGAGTTGAACTAAGCTTATTTACAAATGAATGATGTTCAATTATACGATCAAGTTTTTTACAAAAATCAATAATACTTTCATCAGTATTATAAATTTCCTCTGAGGGGGCGAAATCAACCGTTATACTTCCTTGAGTGAAATTTATAGAGTTGATATAGTCTACAGACATATACTTCCAGAAAACACGTTCAGAGCCTCTTTCATCAGGATTAAGTACAACAAAGAGTATTCCGGGGTCTAAGGTGACATCCATAGCCATCGTTGCAGGAAAACCAAGACTTTGCAATGAATATTTGATTTTCCCATTATCCTCTCTGTATGAATGAGATCCTTTTATCTGAACAAAGAAATTTTGCTTAGGTCGCCTTGATACATCAGGATCTGCTACATATTCAAACGTTCCATCAGTATTAGGCCACTTATCATTAGATGCAAATAATGGGTTAATCCGCCCATTTGAACGAAAAAAGAATTCTAATGTAGAGACAGCAGCTTCGTCTTCTGCTGATCTTTCAGTATGCGTTTTTATGTGCTTTTCTATTAGTTCTTTGGGCTGCTCTAACATTTTTTACTCCTTTCTCTGCCTAAGGCAAACAATCGCATCATTCAACCTTATTATAATAATCTAGTCTTAAATCATTAAGTTCTTTTCGTACAGCCCGCCAATCCTTCATGTACAAATCCATACATGAAATAAAAACTGAATTATGTGTACGTTCCTTTAAATGGAGAAGTTCATGCAATATTACATACTCTAAACACTCGATTGGTTTCTGTGCAAGCTGTAAATTAAACCATAGTTTTTTCTTCTCTGTATTACAAGTTCCCCAGCGAGTTAACATATATTTGGTTTGCCAAGAATCACAGTATAGCTCGGTAAGCCTTTCCCACTTCGGAAGTAATCTTTCAATTTCCGCTTTTAGTAAGATACGGTACTGCTCTCGCACATAGTTTTCTCTTTGCTTTACTGTACTTTCTTCACGCATAGAGAGTATTACCTTATCTCCTTTTATTTCAAATCCGTTCTTTTGTGAATTAGGCTGAAAGGATAGATAATATTGTTTTCCCCATATGAAAAGCGTTTCTCCGCTTACATACTGACGTTTAGTGCTTCTTGCCTGATGTTGAAACTTTTCAATCTGTTTTTTGATCCAAATAAGATTTGTTCGGGCATATATTTCTATTACCTTATCATCAATAGATGACGGAGCAGAGATAACGACGTGTCCATCAGGAGGCTTGACCTGAAGATGCATATTCTTGATATTCTTTTTATGGATATCAATAGGTATGCCAGAAATCATAATTGTCATATATTAGTATTCCTCCTGCTTTTCGATGATTTTAAATAATCTTTCGACTTCAGAATCATCATTAAGAATAATGAATAAAGCTTTCTTTATTCTATTTTCTTTTATAGGATCACCACGGAATCCACTCATTTTACTGCTAAGAACAGCATTATGAAGTTTGATTGCTAATATTTCATTACCGTCAGTATTATCGTATAGAGCTTGCAAAGCCTTACTTTTTCTTATGCTTTCAGGATAGTCTTCATTTTGTTCCGGATGTTCAACATTTTTAGCAAGTTTTATTTGTTCCTCAAGGAGTTCCTTATAAGAGATAACGCCTTGCTTTCTTTTTTGAATCAGCTCATCCAGTATTGTTGACATCTTTTCATAATACTTAGGGTTGACCGCAACTTTTTCTACCATTTTACGACGAATATTATTTTCAATTGCTTCAGCTGCTCCTTCTTTTTTATCTGAGGGGGCATCTTCTTCGGTCATGATTTCTCCCTGTTCTGCTACGAAATCAAGTAGTGTTAGATCATCGAACTCACCGATTTTAACGCTATCTGAAGCTGTAATATAGTTGTCGATCAGTTTGCGCATATCCGGCTCATAAGCTTTAAAATCCAAGAAGTCTCCACTTTTATTTCCGATTGTCTGTTTCAGCTCAACATAGAATTTTACTTTTTCATCGTATGCAGATACTTCTTTGGCAGTATAAATATCAACCATGTATGGCTTGGCTTCTGCAAATGCACGAACTAAACCGCTTACAAGCTTATAAAGCCTCTCTCTAAGGCGAGAATAGATCTCATCAGTTTCTTCGCTCATGCCGGATTCTCCGCAGAAATAATGCATATACTGTAAATCACCCTTTGGAGCTTCTACGCCTTCGCATAGTTCTTCCAACTGATCGTACACTTCATTGAAATGCTTGATTGCTTCAGCGCTTCTATCTTTGATAAGTCCATCGACATCTTCCGGATCATAGTTTTCAAATGCACCTGATGTATAGGTGTCCATAGCATTCTTTAGGTCTCCGAAAAGCTGCTTATAATCAACGATATATCCAAATTCCTTTGTGTCACCATCCAGTCTGTTAACACGGCAAATAGCTTGGAACAAACCGTGATCCTGCATACTCTTGTCAATATACAGATATGTACACGGCGGAGCATCAAATCCTGTGAGCAGCTTATCAACCACAATGAGCAGTTTCATGTTTGCAGGCTGGTTGATAAACTTATCTTTAACATCTTTTTCAAAGTCCTCGACTTTTTTCTGTATTGAAAGCTTTTCAGGAAGATTATCAGGATCAAGTCCTAACATACGGAGATATATCTCGTATTTTTCAAAAGTTTCAGTTTCATCATCGGCACTTACAGTATCAGTTCTCAGATCACCGGCTTGCGGAGTGTAAGAGGAGATAATCGCACACTTCTTGAAACCTCTCTGCTGGAAGATCTCATAATACTTGCAAGCAGTATAGATCGAATCTGAAACGAGAATTGCATTTCCATTTCCGTCCATTAGGCGAGGCTTCAAATCAAAATCCTGAATTATATCCCAAGCGACACGTTCAAGCCTTGAACGGGAACTATAGATTTTCTGCATACTTGCCCATTTCTCTTTCAGCTTTGCTTTAGCTCTGCTTGAAAGAGAACGTGTTTTAACGTCAAACCATTGGTCAACTCTGTCATGAGCGCTAAGCTCCTGGGGGATATCTCTGTATTCATATCTCAGATCAAGCACAACACCGTCACGCACAGCTTCGTTATACTTATAGGTATGAATATAAGTGCCAAACACTTCTATGCTTGTCTTCTTATCTTTTTTCAGAAGCGGTGTTCCTGTAAAACCGATGAATATCGCATCAGGCATGATTGCCTGCATTGCTGCGTGGAGCTTGCCTGACTGCGTTCTGTGACATTCATCAACAAAGACAAAGATTTTTCCTTTCGCCTTAAAGTCAGCAGGGAGCGACTTCTTCAACTCATCAATATACTTGTCATAATCGGATTCAGTAGCTTCTCCGCCACGACGACCAAATTTATGCACCAATGAACATAAGAGTGAACTGTCATAGGAATTCAACTTACGGAGCAGATCATCACAGCTCTTGGTTCTGGTGATCTTTTCATCAACACCAATGTATGTCTTTTCAATCTGCTCATCCAGTTCATCACGGTCGGTGACGATAAGCACACGAGAGTTTTCTTCTTTACAATTGGCAAGGATCCATTTTGACAGCCATACCATTGTCAACGTTTTACCGCTGCCTTGAGTATGCCATAGAATACCGCCACGCTGTTTTGCTAATCTGTTCTGAGTACGTTTTATGCCGAAAAACTGATTATAGCGGCATACCTTCTTAATGCCCTTATCGAAAACTACAAAATTCTCAATGAGGTCTATAAAGCGTTTCTTATCGAACATCTGATACAGCTGCTGAAGCAGGAGGTTATCAATATGATCGCAGTATTCCATAATACGTGCATCTTCAGGATCACGCTCGTCTTCGTTTTCATGGAATCCGTCAGGCTTCCATTCCATATAGTATTTTTCGCCTGTCAGAATAGTGCCGTAACGCAGACCTTCTATTTCATTGCCTGCCATACAAAACTGCACTGTGGTAAAGAACGATGCAATAAAGCCGTCCTTCTGATTGGTAAGGTTCTGCCTGATACCGTTTGAAACGGACACGCTGCTCTTTTTCAGCTCTATAACTGCCATGGCGATGCCGTTGACATAAATAACAAGATCTGGTCTTTTCTCCTGACGGTCAATAACCGTTACTTCCTCGGCTATTGCAAAATCATTATTTGTAGGGTTATCAACATCAATGAAGTAAACCGTCTTAGGGGAGCTTTCGGGAGTTTCCTTGACCTTGGCACCGTATTTCAGCAGCGTATAGACCTTATGGTTAGCATCATAAAGCCCATGTGTCATATCATCAGCAGCTTTCACAAGTTCGGCAACAGCACCGTCTATCAGCCTTTCACTGTAACCGCTAAGGCGCAGGTACGCACGAAGTCGGTCTTCACGGATATTTTTATTTGCTGTGTCTTTCAGGTTGCCAATATATTTATAATCGAGGATATTTCTGTTCTTAAAGAAATCAATTACACGATTTTGCGTGGTTCTCTCGGTATCACCGATACTCATACGTACATTCCTCCTTAATGTGTTTGTTATTTCATGGAAAAAACTTTCTGATCAATCCTGCTTTTATGCTTTTATATTTATCACACTTACGCTGGTGAAGGGTGATAAGGGTGTCAAGTTGAGAGAAAAAGGTTCCGATTTTTTGCTGTTCATCTTTTTGAGTAGGTAATAAAATAGGTGTCTTTTTCCCGCTTTCGATAGTATAAGTTCCGACTGTTCCTATTCCAGCAGATTCTTTTATAAAGTTCTGAATGAAACTACCGTTAAAAGAATGATAGAAAAATTCGCCATCTATTCTATCTTCATTTTTGAACCAAATAATATTTCCATCCTTGAAGTATAGCGGTTCTTCGTTGTTTATCAACATTGGAACGCCTATTGTTCCAACACCCGTTACAAGCAAATCACCAATTTTCACTTTGCCCGATAAAGCACTGTACTCATCATATTTCTCTTGTGATATAAATAACGGTTCAGAAACTTCTTCGTTTTTTGATACTGCTACAATATCTCTTGCTCTTAAAAATCTTACACCTGAATCTGTCCAATCGGACTGATGAATTCGTTTTACAGATGTTATTTCCATCAGCTCACCCAACTTACGTTGTTCCCAAGCGTCAGTAAATCCTTTGAATCTTAGTTCAGGCTTATCAGCACCATTTTGGGGAAACATTTTTTTCAGCATAGCCGCTTTGAATTGAATCAACTTGTCACACTTACGCTGATGAAGGGTGATAAGGGTGTCGAGCTTTGAAAAATACTCTCCGATTTTTTCTTGTTCCTCATATTTCGGATAAAGCAAAACTACATTTTCCAAATCCGAATTATGAATATGAACAACAGATTTTCCCTGCGCTCTTTTTGAAAGCTCTTTTTGCTGATTTCCGTTTGAAATCGTCAGGGCAAGGAAAACAGGATTGATATAATCGTCAGGAACAATAATATTCAAATCGCCACCAAGCAAAATGCCCGATTTTGCGACAAATGAAGCCCTTGAAATATCTTCTGCCGTTTCGCCAGATGCAGGCACGATAACTTCGTGTCCAGTGCTATAAACAGAATTAGGCTGAACATCTACGAAAGTATCGACCTCGCTGATAACAGTTTCATACTTTGTGTAGAGCCTACCATAAAGAATTATGGGAGTGCCATTTTCTTTCAAATCGTTCTTTGAATATCCTGATCCTTTGGAAAATGTCGCAGCGGTCCTTAACTCACGCTGTTCCCAAGTGTCAGTAAATCCTTTGAATCTTATCGCCGGAGTTTTGTTATTATTCGACATCGTTTGAACCTCCGAGCAATTCTATTAACTCTGCAAAAGCTTTCATATCATAATCATTGCCTGTTAATTCACCAAGCATATCTGACAGTGATGATTCTGCTTCGTTTATCTGACCGTCAAGGTCTGTAAGTGTAAGCTTATATCTTTTTGAAAGCTCAGTGATACGCTCGGCAAGCTTATGAGAAATTGCTGTGTACAGATCAACTATTCCCTTGCCTATGGCATAATACCACTTCTTGTCTACAAGCAGTTCCTTGATCTCATCATCGGTAAGTGACGCATATCTCTCACGAGCCTTTTCATCAAGTGCCTTATCCATTTCTTTTATAAGCTTTGTAGACTCCTCAGACCTTTGTGCAAGCTCAAACGCTTTCTTTAACTCTTCATAGTCATCGGCGTATGCAGCAGGTGCAGGCGCTTCTGCACGGGCTGCACTTAAAGCATTATTTATGGATGTTTTGGTTACTGTTCCTTTATCGGTATACGCAACTTCCAGTTCAGCGTGCTTGTCGATATACTGTGTATATTCCTTCTTTTTCATTGACGGAAGAAGATTCAAAAGCGTTACAAGGCTGTCAATAAGCGGAGTATGGACATTTTCCATGATCTTGTCGATTTTCTCCTGAATGTCCTTGCTCTTGACTTTTCCACCCTCTGCAAGTTCCGATAATGCCGAGTCTTCTGCCGATTTCTCGATCATTGCCATGAGTCTTGAATCGGTCTCTGCGACAATATCCATAAGGTCATCTATCGCCTTTTTCTCCTCGGGGAATAGCTCTGAGATAACTATTTTCTTCGGAATAAGCTTACCTTCCCAGCCTGCAACCTTTAGCTCAGGGTTGCCGTCAGCATCGGTTTTCTTTGTCTCCTTCATGATGTTCTCGGTCTCTCTTGCAATTTCATAGCCCTTATCATCCGAGATTATCAAAGAAACATCGTCATTAAGCACTTCGTTCCAGTATGCAAGAAGTATCTGGTAAATATCATACTTGTTGATAAGCAAGATATCTTCAAATGCTTTCATTATATTCTCTGCCAACTCGGATATGAGAATTTTGGCAGAAACGGAGCTATCAAGTTTTTTCAACTTTGTATCTGCAAAAGATTTCCAGTCTGTGAATGCCTTGTCGATAAGATCCCCATATGCCGAGAATTCACCATTAGCATATATCATTCTGCGAATGTCGTTTTCTTCCACATTCAGCTTATAATAGCCATCACTAAGCGAACTGAGCAACTCATCTTTCAGCGTCGGGAATGCATCCCAGTATTTACTCAGTGCATCTATATCCACAGCAGGGATACCGCCGTGAATATGAGCATAAATATCCTGAATATCCTCAGGCTCGGAAGAATCTATATAACGGGAAATATTCAGGTTATAGCCATTCTTCTCTTTGATCTCCTTATTGGGAACAAAGCGAGCATATTTAGGATCATCTGTAATCTGCTCATTGAATGTAGTGACTATGCGATAGATATCCTGTTCACGCAGTCTGTTCTTGTTTCCGTCCTTAACAAATCCCTTTCCTGCATCTATCATAAAGATTCCGGAACGGTTTTCAGCACCCTCTTTATCGATTATAATAATACAAGCAGGTATTCCCGTACCGTAAAACAGGTTAGGCGGCAGACTGATAATGCCTTTGATCCAGCCCTTATCAACGATAGCCTGACGAATAGTACCTTCAGCATTTCCACGGAACAGAACACCATGAGGGAGAATGACAGCAGCTTTACCCGTAGATTTCAGCGTTTTTAATATGTGCATCAACCAGGCATAGTCGCCGTTTTTCTCAGGTGGTCTATCTCCATAACCGGAGAACCTTCCATACTCCTTCAAACCATCTGACCAGTTTTTAAGAGAAAAAGGGGGATTCGCAACAATATAGTCGAAGCGTTCCAGTTCGGAAGAATCTTCATTTTTGATAAACTGAGGATCAGAAAAAGTATTACCTGCCATGATCTTGATAGTAGCTTTATTATGAAGAACGGCATTCATTTTAGCAAGACCTGCCGTCGAACTCTCTTTTTCCTGTCCATAACCTGATATCTCAAAAGGAACCTCTGCAAGTGCTCTGATAAGTAATGAACCACTACCACAAGCAGGATCACATACTGTGGCATCATGATCCGTACATTTATCTATGCCTATAACCTTTGCAAGAATGCGTGATACTTCTGCCGGGGTATAGAACTGCCCCTTACTTTTACCGCTTTCGGTGGCAAAGTTTCTCATAAGGTATTCATAAGCATCGCCAATGATATCGTCACCGTCAGCTTTATTATTTGAGAAATCCAATTCAGGACGCTGAAAAATGGCTATAAGCTTTGTGAGCTTATCGACCATTTCCTGTCCTTTACCGATTTTTGCTTCATCATTGAAATGTGCGATGTCAATTACACCTTTTAGACTGTCATTTACTTCAGCAAGGCGAGCGATGATTTTATCTATACCTTCGCCAATATTCTTCTTGTTCTTGAGTGCAATAAAGTCATCAAAAGAACAGCCTATTCTTTTTTCGGGATCAGGATTGGGATCATGTTCTTTATCGAAAACGGTCAAATCTCCGTATTTATGTCCCTTATACTTATCCGTTACATACTTCATAAACAAAAGGGTTAGTATGTAATCCTTATACTGTGATGCATCCATTCCTCCGCGCAGTGCATCACAACTTGCCCATAGTGAACTATATAATTCCGTTTTCTTAACCGCCATAATACGAATCTCCTTACAATTAAGTTGCTATATTTCCTACTCAATAGCACTTTTGCCGCTTTTTACCCATGCATCAAGCTCCGAGCGTTTGAATTTCCACTGCTTACCGATTTTGTGGGCAGGGATATCTTTATTATTGCGAATCCAACTTCGGATAGTAACAGGCTTGATTCCTAAGTGTTCAGCTGCCTCTTCAAGGCTTATCCATTTTTCATTAACAGCGCTATTTCCCATTTTATCACCTCTTGTAGTAGATGAAATATATAACAATCCATTATGATTATACTATATCGGTTTGAAAATTACAAGAGGTTTAGTGTTATTTCGTGATATTTATACTAAGTTTATGTATATGCATTGTGCATTTTTCTTGTCGTATAGAACGAGGCTCTCAGAATCACTCTGAAAGCCTCGTTTCGTATTTATAGATATCAGAACGGATGCTGTATCTGACAGCCGCAGTGAGCCATTTTCGTTCGCCTGAGAGCATACCACCTGCACTATCAGAAAATTTGCTCCGAATTAACGTCCACCTTAACAGCAAACTTATTCTGAAAGTGCAGTTCCTCCACGATGAGAACAGCGGTGTTATCGGGAGTGTTCCTGAGTGAACCAACAAAGGTAATCGTACCGCCTTTGGAATAGAGAAAACTCACAGCACTTGCATTATCATCAAAAGCGAGGCAGGTGAAAGTATCGCTCTCGACATCCTCAACGCCTTTCTGCTTAGGCTGCTCAACGGCGATACTGAATTTACAGTATTTAGGGTCATCTTTGGTAGTAACAGCAGGCTCGCTTAGAAGCCTGCATGACATCATGATCTTATTCAACATAGTCTGCTCCTTTCAATCTTCGTCCGAACACTCGTTAAGCCCGTGTATAAGCTGAATGTATACGCACTCTGCTCGGTCGTGCTCCTCGCCGTCCGTGGACATCATTATTTCAAGGAAATATGCCTTAGCCTGTTCATAGTCCGTCCAGACTTCACGCTTGCCATTGCATACGGTAGTGACCTTGTTTGTTCTCGGCATTGCCAATTCTGGTGTTTTCAACATAACTGTTACCTCCAAATCAATATTGTAGATACAGTATATACCATAATAGCACCAGAATCCAGCATATCGGAATAATTGTAACCATTATTGTGAAAGGCGCAGCAATTTCAAAAGCCAGTCCGGTACATAGCGCACATATCGCATTTCATCGCCGTCGGGAATTATCCTGACGGCGATTTTCATATTCTGCTCAATGCTTTAGCTGAGCCACCTTTGTTTGCAGAAACATCAGCGGACGCCAGAGCTTATCGCCAAGCTCCTTGATCTCCTCAATATCTTCCTTGTAAACTTTGTTCGTGACATTTGCTCGGTGGGCAATTTGGTTGATATTGTTGGCAATGTTATTTGCGATGCGGGTGAGTTCTTTCAGCTCGTTTTCGTTGACCTGAGCTATGTATCACTCAAAGATCATTGCTCTTACAAATGTACTGAGACTGCTCATGCCACTGTTCTCAAACTTCTTCTTGATAGCTGCCATTTCTTCGGGGCTGACACGGACTTTCAGGTACAATGTACACTTCTTTTCGTCTTTCATTTCTCTTGTTATCCTTTTTTTATCAATTCGGAGTCGTAGGAGCAGCGCCCTCTGCCAAGCCTTGTACTATGTGTGAAGTCGCAATTTGCGCCCACATAGTACCGTGCTTGCTACTCTAGTTTCGCCCCTGTGGGGCGAATGTCATTTCCGAGCCTTTCGGCTCGGTCTTTTTTCTCGATTCCGAGAATTGAAGCTGTGCGACTTTCTCTATATCGTCGCTCCCCATAATCAATATAGCGCACTTTCCCGATCACGTCAATAATAAATTTCATTTTTTTATAATCGCTCAAAATTGTTTCGTCAAAATGACCGGATAGCATAAACGTCGAAATAGCGTAATTTCAGTTTTTTGAATCTAAAAATTCCCCGGATATTTGTTGACAAAGTATGAACCAAAGTTTGTGTGCAATGCGGCTTGTATTTCAAATGTAGAGCGCGCTATAATTGGATCATGGCAGGTGAGCTTCGGTCACTCGGCTCTTCCTACTGAGAACAAAAATGAAAGGTTGTGATTTTTCTATGGGCATCTATACAGAGAAAAGAGCGCAGCTCATCGAGAAGATCAAAGGTTTGGAAAAGCGTATCGCAAGCGATACTGCGAAAAAGAAAACGCTGAAGGACGAGCTGAAAGAAGTTTCTCGTTTGGCAATGGCGGAGGAATACAACGCAAGCGGTCTGTCCGATGACGAGCTGAAACTGGTCGAAGGCGGAAACGCTGAGAATGAGAAAAGCGATACAGCCAATCTCGCCGCTGACTTCGGACAGCAAATGAGCTTTACGGATAAAGCGAATCCCTATGAGGATTAAAACTATCCGGTAACAAAAAATGTAGCCGTAAAATACTCTGTCGGCTCAAAACACTGAGCCGACCTTACGGCTATTATGAGGGTGAGAGATAGAAAGCGAAGCCCTCGACTCTAAAGCATAGAGACAGAGAAGCTAAAGGAGTAAAATTCGCTATGAATAAAAAAGTTACTGCCGTAGAGAAAGAAAAGGCAGAGACAACTTTTAACGCAACGTCCGAGTACAGAATCGGACATACCACTTACACGGTGACAACCGTGTTCAACCCTGCTTCAAAGGAGAGCCTTTCAGATATTCTGAAAAGGCTTATTATCCGGGAGAGTGAAATACTCCTCGGTGAATCCGGACAAGAACCCGAGAAGCAGGCTGTGTAACTTTGTGATATCGGCGCATTGTATTTATTGTCGGTGCGCGCTATAATGATAACATAGCTTGCTGTATCTGTCGGAAAGAGAGGTAAATTATGACAGACAAGATCA
>ENA-OPXM01000698-OPXM01000698.1-human-gut-metagenome-genome-assembly--contig:-NODE-698-length-18698-cov-2.933970_pt1 | contig 18698 bp, 23 predicted proteins | sample MGYA00241707_ERZ502035 | MGnify/ENA primary metagenome ERZ502035 (study PRJEB25962, sample SAMEA2043051) | human gut metagenome | biome: human gut; feature: human-associated habitat; material: faeces... | reverse complement strand
TGAGTGTCGACTTTTACAGTTACGCCTTAACGCTGTTGTACATATCGATGCTAAGCATCACGTTTGCAAAGATACGAAAAAATGCCGTATCTACCAAACTTTTTTCGACCTATTTTTCACCTCAAAAAAGCCCATTTTTCATTTCTTTTTACAGCAAAAAAAGAGACGTTACATATTTATATTTTATTTTTACCAGTAGAAACGCGCGCGATGATATTCTTCTTACATGAAAAAAATGAGAATTTGAACCTTGTTGTCTCCAACCTACCACATAACGCATATATGGTAGACCTTTTTATACGGAAAGAAAAACCGCAGAGTTCTATATATTTAATACTTGGCATGCTCTCGCCGGGAGAGCATGCGGAACTATACAGGCTTAAAATCCTTGCAGTTTAGGGCTACCGAACATGTACCGCACGTTGATTTGCATGACACCATCTTAGTCACCTTGTAGGCTCCTGCTTTTTTGGAGCCATCACGCGCAACCAGTTTCGCCTCTGACAAGCTAGAAAGTGCATAAGCGGCAGTTCTTTCAGAATAGCCTAGTTCCAGAGCTATATCTTTGAGTTGCTTTCCTTTCTCTTTCGATTCTTTTATAGACCAAAAAACCTCTTGTGCTTTTTGAGGTAAAGCAACAAGCCGTTGTCTTGCTTCCTCGTTGAGATCCGTTGACTTCTTTGCGAGTTCTACAGCTCTTTTTTCACGAATTTCTTGCCTTGCCTTGAACGCTGCTTTACGTGCAGCTTCATCTTCCCCGTTTCCTTTCCTGCATTTCTTTTGCAGGTTATCTTCCTTTTTGTCTTCTACACCAGAGGCATCTTCCTGCTCTGCAGTTTCTTCTGTTACGAATACGAAATCTCTAGAACCATATTGGTAGAGTGCGTTTTGATATAGCCACATCTTGTTTTCTGTGCTCATGTGCTGTCTGGTTGGGCTGTTGTAGCAGAAACCCGTATCGAGTCCAACAACACCAATTTTGCCTAAAGCTTCAGGGTGCTTTTGCCCAAGATCTTCGGCCAGCTTTAAAGCGACATCCGAAATCTTGTCTGAAACGGCCAAGAAGAGAAAGTCTGTACGACCCAGATATTCAACAATATCATCCTCCAGATATGGTACAGAAAAATCTTTCTTGAACTTCTTAACCATCATGCCAACGGTAAGGCATGCATCCTGCTGTAAGCAATGATATGCCGGAAGGACAAAAAGGACAGCATCGATGGTTGAGCCTTTGCATTTGTTGAATCTGAATCGTTCTAGAATTTTGTATGTAACATACCTATCTCTGCGCTCCTCTTCTCTCTCCATAATGAAATCTATATTCAGACGTTCTGAGATAGGAGGTAACTTTGGATATGCAAGTCTGCATAGGTGACACACGAATGCAAGCATCTTCTTTTGAGAGAGCAACTTCAATATGCTCTCTGTCTTCTTCTCGTATCTTTCTTGGTAACCCATAACTAATATTTTTATAATTTGTATTGTTCGTTATATTTAGCACAAAGGTACAAAAAATATTTTTTATACGCAAACATTTTGCAGGTTATTAGATACTATTGTCTAAGTTTAACTTCTAACTCTTGTTTTGTATTTGTTGTTGTGTATTAATGCTGATATGTTTCATTGTTGTTTTGTTTGTATGTTTACATGTGGTAATTTTTGATGTAATTGCATACAAGGATGTTATAGAAAATAGAGGTAGTCGAAATTTCGACCCACCCCTCGCAACTTTACCAATAGTTATACTGTCATAAACCGTTTTCTTTTTTTATCTTTAAAAGGGATTTGTGTCTGTATTTTGCCGTTGGGATCTCTCCCCAAAATTCTTTATGCCACTTCTCTTCATATAGATAAAAGTTAGAGAAGTCTATATTCATCATCTCTTCATTTACAAGCTTGTATATGTTTTTGTCTTCTATGTGAGACTCAATTTCGGCTTGCACGGTTTCGTTATTTATGTAAGACAAATCTCCGTTAGAGTCATTAGGAAATATTGGAATATCGTATGATTTTTCACCAGTTTCTTTGCATCTGTCCGATACGTATTTTAATGCATAGAATTGACTGAGAAAATTGTAGTCTTTATTCTGCGCGTTGCAATATCCCGGAACATTTGACATGTCGAATATACGAACGAAAGCATTCTTTTCTATATCGAAAATGCCAATAGCATACCCATCCTTTTCACGCTTTTGAGCCATATGAATGATTCCTTTTCGGGGATTTCTTTTGCCAAGTTCAAATAAAGGCTTTATTTCTTTTATAACGAACTGGCAGTTTTTTCTAGTCGAAGGAAATGATTTCTGTAAGTCTTCTAAATCTCTAATTAAGAATTTAACATCCGAACCTCCATTATAGCGGTGTATTATTTTATACTTGTCAAGTTCGTTTATTCCATTCTTACTTTGTAATCCTAACAATTCTCGACCTGTTTTTGTTGATTCTGGATTAAGCACTATTAGAAACATCGCTTTTTCTTGTCGATAGTCATAACTGAGATCGATATGACGCAATTTTTTTGAAACTTCTTCCCAACTTGGATTGACCAATTCAAGGTCTTTTCTTTTACATTTTCTTTCGCTTGAAGCTAGTCTTGGAGGATTTGCCGGAATGAATATTGCATCATAACAATAGGTTACTTTAAATTTCTTATGGCATGTTGCGCACAGAGAAACAAGGTATGGTTTAGGAGAACGCCATATCTCGTTTCCGACTTTATTCCAATTCTCATCTTTATAATTTATGTGATGTATTTGCGTAGCAGGCTCACCGCACATTTGGCATGTATGGTTGTCTCTAAGTAAAATTGCATCCCTTTTGGCATACCATTCCTTTGTCCTATATTTGCTTGGAATTTGAGGCATATCATATTTTGGTTGATGTGGGCAGGTTAGCTCCTGTTGTAAAGAAAGCAGTTCTCTACTACAGTTTTCTAGCTCCTGTTTTTTGCTTTTAATCTTCTCATCAATCTCTTTTCTCTCATTTTTAAGAATGTTGATTTCTGCGAGAAGAGTTTCAATTCGTTTTTCTATGTCGTTTATCATATTTTATTATATCAAATAATCTTATTTGTTATAACGTGTCAATATATTCTATGCTGCCATCCTAACGTTCTTTATGGGGCATAGAATATATTTGTTTTGTTTAACCATAAGTATAATGCCTTATGGTATTGGTTTGTATTCAGAAATAGAATCTATATCAAAAAGCATCATGCCTAGTTGCCAATTAACTCTTGTGTCAGAAAGGGTTTCTTTTTCGATTCCAATAAAAGGTGTATAAGCCATTTCGTCGGTGTATAATTTAAATTCAGCGAGCCGTATGAATCTCTTAAGCCTACCATGGACTACGTAATAATCCCCTTCTTTGAGAATGTCAATATAGCAGGAAGGGACTTCGCCGACCAAATCAAAGCAGACCTCATTAAAGTCGAAATCCTTAAATTCCCAGTCTGTAGGCTTTATCCAACTTTGAAAATGTACATAACAATTTCCGTCGTCACATTTCTGAATACTTTCAAAACTTAAAGGAAGATTTTCAAGCAACCAGTTCGAGTTGCGTAATGAATCTGTTATTTCGGCAACAAATTGCTTATTCATTTCTTCCTTTTTTATCTCATTGTTGAGACCATCTGGATAGCGTGCCATAAACTTATGGAAATATTGCTCAATATGGCATGTATCGTTTACTCGTTGGCTTGCGGTTCTTCCATTGTTAGCGCAAGAGGCCAACAATAGAAAAATAGTCATTATTAACAGCAACTTTTTCATATTTAACCTAATTAATATTATAGTTTTTATTAAACATTAAAGAATCTATTGAAGAATCCGGTAAGCTTTGTAAGCACCGTTTCTTTCTTCTTCTCACGATTGGCCTTTTCCCCCACAGAATAATGGCATCGGTGGTAGCACGTTGGTTATGGACAGACCTATAGAGGTCACATAGCCATCTTCAAACGCCTGGTCGATGAACTTCTTTGTTTCCTCTGGTTTCAGTCGCTCATCCTTGATAATGCTCGACAACTCGGCTTCACGTTCCTTTGCGCTTTTTTGATTGTGTTGCAGAATCCTTTTGTTTTAGCCAGGGATAAAGCCATGCACCTTCAAAAGGCTGTTCGCTTCTCTCCATAGCCCACTCTTCTGATCTAACAAACAGGTCGGAAGGGATGACTTCAATCTCCTTCCCTACCAGTTCGTGGTCGTAATCCAGGTTGAACTTAGTAAGAAGCTCATAAAGTGGATCATCGAAGTAATCTGCAAAGATATGTTCCCTGGTCTCCAGGTTCTCAAACTCGAAGGAACACAGAAAATAGTCTGCAGATGCATGAAGTATCTTAAACATATTTATGTCATTATATTCTTGGTCCCATAAATTTATCGCCATTTAAGTGTATCATGTGATCAGGCATATCTGCAATCCATACCTCTGTTTCCCAGGCAAGCTGTTCAGAGAACTTCTTGAATTTTGCAAATGATAGAAAGGCTGTTATGTAAATCTTACCAGATTTGACATTTTCTGTCATTGTTTCTATATCCTTAATTCGCTCCGGATCCATTGGACCAACAGAATCTACTGCCTCTATAAAGTATATCCAGTCCTTATCTTTTCTGTACAAAACAACATCTGGCATCTTATCATGTAACGTAATACTGAAACCTAATTCTTTCAGTTTTTGTTCATTTTTTACCATATCCTTGTTTGTTGTGTCACCAACATACAGACATTCTGAATTTGGCGCAAAGCGAGGGGCAAATTCTTCTATGATAGCTTTTTGAAGCTGATTGTGGCTACCTGGAGAAAACGAATATTCTTTGTTGTTGATTTTTACAGGCATTTTCTGCACTGTCTTCTTGGAAGCGTAGATACTCTTCAATGTTTCGTGCTCGCGAAGAAACTGCGTTGCTGCAGGGTTCTCTAAATTAGAGACAAAACCATCTGGCATTTCTTTTATGTTTTTAATAACCCGAAGAAACTCAGGTGTAAGGCGGTAGCGATAGTTAGGACTATTTGTGGCCTTACCATTATCTTCGATAAACGCAGCTGTTCTGAAATGATGCATAGCTTGTTTTCTAAACGTCTCTCTGGAGTTTTCTGCATAGGAGATGGCGTAATTATCTTTGATAAAGACTATCACATCATGAATGCGTACCCATTCGTTTGTAGCAGAAGTGAATTCTGATTCAGGTTTTATTCCTGCCATCGCCAGTAAAGTTAATGCACAAAGGTCACTTTGTTGCTTTACTGGCACGTCTAGACTCTGTAGAGTCTGTTTCATTAAATCTATTTTGTCCATTGTCTTAATACCTTGTTACAATTGTTCTCTGTTAATTCCATGTCCATCAACTGCTTGCCCATAGCCTTAATCGTATTCGTGTCGGGAACTGGCATGTTGTTAATCTCGGTTGAATTTACCTGCGTACTACCATTCAGAATACGATAGTAGATATCATAAATGGTGGAGTTCATCAATGCGAACAGCCCATAGGCAAGTTCAGGAGTATCACACCTGATAAAGTTGACCTTGTTCTGCGTACTGATATATTCGTAATCAGGATGATCATCTTTAAGATATATACCGCATTGCAGTCTTCTCTTTTCCTCTTTTGCAGTAAAACGCTTTACCAGGAGATAGTTGGTGTTCTCTTGTAGAAAGCCACGTCTGGTTGTATCTATATATTCTGCCTCTTTTCCTATTGGCCAATGAACCCTGCCATTTTTAATATGCTGTGAATACAAAAGCGGATATGTCTGTTTTGAAGGTTCATCTCTAAGAACTTCACGAGTACGGAAATCAACTATAAGTCCTGTCTTCATCCGAAGATTGTCTGATACTAAAGTGTTGTCAAATCTGTTTAGCGTGTTCAAAACTTCCTCTTCGTCCTTGTTGGTGACAAGATATACATACCCATTCGTTCCAACAACGGAGTCATATTTAACAGAATAGCTTATTGTATCAGAAAAATCCGAAGTTGACGAATATGTCATTTCCACGTATTCCGGTTTAATTGTGGTCTTCTTCACTTTTACGATAATTGTTTCTTGAAGTACGGAATCACCATCAAAAACCTTATCTCTGCTCCCGAAAAGGTGAATATGGGTAATAACACCATTCTGCAGTAAAAAGGCCCTAAAACGCTCAAAATAGGCTCCTGAAGTCCAGGAACGAGGCACTATATATACTATTTCTCCATCTTCTTTTAAATTATTGATACCCATAGCCCAAAATAGAAAATATAGATTTGGCGCACCATAGCAAACGGACGGAATTGTTTTTGCCTCGATAGCATCCTTTGAAATCTTCTTATATGGTGGATTTCCTATAACAATATCATATATGCAAGATGTCTCTTCTGAAGCGAATTTTTGCGAAGTTATATAGTTTTCTTTCTTAATAGAAAATGTGATATTATATTTTTCTACAGCCAGAAGAAGGTTCTTCTCCAATATAGGGATAATATTACTATCATTTTCATAGCATACAAGAAAGATTTCTCCTATGTATCCAAGTTTTCGAAGATGGGCAACAAAAGCTATTCCAAGGATACCAGAACCTGCTCCAGCGTCAAGTATATTGAGCGAATGAACGTTCAAATCCACATTGAAAAGGCTAGCCATAAAGTCAGCTGTATGGGGAGATGTAAAGAACTGCCCATACTCCTTTCTAAGTTTCTTAGGCATAGTTCCTATGAAACTTATGGTGTTGTCATATACAATGTTTATTATTTCAGCCATTTGACTTTTCCTTTAATTATCTTCATTCTCGAAACACTCTTCCTTCTACTCTTCTTCATTATTTGCTTTACTTTGTGGCTGTTGCCCTGCATGAGCCATGATAGCATTGTACTCTTCGTCAGATATTCGCCCTGTATCGTGAAGGTTCTTCACGTATAGGTAAGTAATCTGGCTGAACACCATCTTCACACCATTATAGCTCATTTCGATAAAGTCACTATCGAACAGGTCAAGAGACGTTTCCTTTCCGTCTTTCTTAGCCTTCATGGTTACGCCGAACTGTTCCTCTTCATCACCTTCTGTGAAAGTAAGTGATAACTCAAACAGTTCTTTTCCCTTTATCTCATTTTTATTCTGTTTCATATCTATAAATTTTATTTGTTAATATCTAACCACAGCCACCTGCAAGCCTCGCTTTGTAGCCGTATCTATCATGTTCTTTGTTCCTCGGCTTTTGCCATCCCAGAAGGCGATGAGAGCATCGGCAACATCTGCCATCTGAGCGTTGCGAATCGGTCCGGCTGCCCTATCATGGGCTTTCCTGTCTGCCGGGCATGTCTCCAGCTGCAAGCCTCGCTCCTGGGCATAGCGTTCACCCAGGGCATCAGCACCACTGGCATGACCGGAGACGATCACGATATTTTCCGGTTTCTTATTCTGTAGGTAGAAGTCACACTTCTCCTTCAGCAACTCGTAATCAGCAAAGTCCCGGCATCCTGCGATGATGACTTTGTATTTAGAAATTGAATCTATTATCAGCTTGTTAGCTGTATCTACTTCTGCTTGACTCATATAGTTTACATACTTACATGTTAGCTTGTTGCAATATCAACATGTTTGCACTACCACATTACAACAAGTTGTATTAACAACATTACTAAACATCAACATGTTTACATATTAAAAACAACAGACACTATAACACATCTTCTATATCTTTGGATTTCAGAAGCTTGATCTTTCCATTCTTTGCCTCATACTTCTCAAAAAAGTCGGTCATAGCTTTCTCCATGAGCGCACGTATAGTGAATCCATCCTTGCGTGAAATCGCTCTTGCTTTTGCTGCAAGTTCTGTACTGCAGACAAAATTAAAACGCTCATATTCCTTTGATTCAGTTTTCTTTCGAGGAGTATCTTTAGCCATTTCTGTTTGAACAGAAGAAGAGGTAGTAGGCTCGGAAATACCAGCCTCACCTCTTAACATAGCCTTCATGTCTTGCCCCATCATACTATTTTTAAGTTCTTTCTTTGCCATAATTTTATTCTTTAATATTTTTACCTGCACGATATTTGCAGATTATTTTGTTATTTGTTCAAGTATTGCATCAAAAGCATATCGTACTTCAAATCTCTGCTTACTATCTAAAGCGATAGTGTTACAGTCTTCTATATGTACACACTCTCGAATACGAGGTGTAATGTAGCCATACTGCCCGAACTCTTCGTATGACCAATTGCGAGCTTCCTTGATAGCTTCTCGGTTGTCAGACGTGGCACGAACAAGATTAGGAACAAATATCATCTTGGCACTATCATTTAATTTTCTAAAGATGCGGGTAAATTTTCCGGTATCTCTCACACTTTTTCTTTCGTAGCGGAAAGGGACTACAACAGCATCAGCAGCCTGATAGAGGACGGCAAGATGATTATTGTCAAGAGATCCAGGACAATCGATATAGATAATACCATCTAATTCTCTCAGTTTTGTGATAACAGCTGGAAGATTAGCATCAACATCTAACGCAGATATATCGTACACAGGAGAGGCTTCTGGATGTTTAAGAAGATCATCTTTTCGGTCTTCATAAACATCAAGCTGATTATCTGCATCAAGTACCATACACGGCAGTTCTTTTTCTACCGTATAAATCGCAAGCAGCTCGCAAATAGAGGTTTTACCAGTACCTCCTTTCAGGTTCGAGACAAGTACTATTTTATTCATAACTCACACACTTTATTTGTTATAATGTTTACGTGTTACCATGTTTAAATGTTACAATGTTGTTATATTACAATGTAATCATGTTAACATGTTGCAAAGATAACATTTACACACGACTTAAACAAATATATACCAATATTTTAAGAAAGTTTCACTATAAGATAATAGTGCATTGCATCTGTTGCACAAAAGCTACTTTTGTGCAACAGAATTTGCCCAACTACTTGTCTTGTAGTCAGCAATAAACCTATTTAGACTTTCTGTTTTGAGTTTTTTATCTTTCAAATGAGAGTCTTCTATTTCAGCTTCCGTTATCTCGCTTTTAGCAAGCAGACGTTCGAGAAGAATTGCTTGCGCAATAGTATCTTCGCTCCATCCCTGCTTACGTGATTTATAATCCTGTTCTATGAGATCATCCTTAGCAAAAGCAAGAATCTGACCTCGCTCTAATAAAGTATGTCGAGCAACACCTATGTTATTTAAGAGATAATACATAGTTGATATTTCTGCTTCCGAAAAAGAGGTGAGCTGCCCTTGCTTCTTGACTTCAACGGCTGCATCTTTAACAAGCTGCCAGCTATCATCAAGCGTCTTCAAGTCCTTCTCCTTTGTAGCTTTTTCTTCCAAGAACTTATGCTCCTTTTCGGCTTTTTCTCTTGCAGCATAATCAGCTTTCAACATTTCTTTTTTATATTCACCAAGAAATGTAATAATCATAGAAGCATTGATTTCACCATTTTTGTTCTTTTGCTCGTTATTTTCATAAAGAGTCTCTAGCGCAATTCTTAACTGTTCTAGCGGAAACTTCATTTTTTTGACTGCACGATCAACTTCAGTGATAATATTGTTCAATCTTGATATATTTTTGTTGTGTTTCTTTTCAAACAAGAGATACTTAACATCTTCTGTTACAGGTGTTTCTACTATATCTTCAGTCGTAGAAATACTGTTATTATTAGACACAGAAGGTGCTGCCACGTTTTTTGAATTTGTGACATTATCATTCTTTGTGTCTTTTCTTACGAATGTTTCAATAGCTTTTGTAACTTTCTTCGCTGCTTCTTTCAAAGCAGGGTAGAACAGCAACTTCACTCTTGTAGCAACACTCTGGAAAGCATCATAGACAACCAACTTCAACTCCTTCAACTTGTTCAAAACGTTGCGCACAGTCTCTATACAACAGCCACAAAATGCCGCTATATCTCCTAGTGTACCGATAAGCTCGCCACGATGTGCATTCGTGTTTGCCACCAGGGAGGTTTCAGATCTATGAGACGCATGAAGTGTTAGATACATATATATATTAGTTAGAAACTTACATCTATTCTTATATATACATTCTATATTAACCTCTTCCGGGATTTGCATCTGAACATAATTTGTTCCTGGAGACGGATTTACAGCTGGGATAGTGATGATGTTTTTCTTGATCTTGGCATTGTATTGAAGCTGTATCAAACCATTTCGCATGAGCGTTTTCAGGTACCCTTTTGCCTTATCTATTGAACACAGAAATTTTGTTGAAATAGTCTGTTTTGTAACAACTGCCTGACCAGAAGGCAAAGAGATTCCTCTATACTTCTTCTGCTTTATACTTTCTGCATAGAGCATGAGATATACATTCATCGCTGCAGTATTACTAAAGCAACGACACTCGTCTGTACCTTCGATTATATTAATGAACATAAGCAAATCCTCCCAATACAGACAAAATGATAGTTGAGCAATACAACATAGCTGTACTGCTTATGATATTGTCTATCACCTTACTTGCTTCTTTGCGGTGATGTGGTACTATACTTCGCACATTCACCAATTTAAACTCTGTCATATCTATTTTATTCTTAAAAGCGGAGGCAAAGGTAACTATTTTTTTTCAAATACCAACAAAAAAAAGAATAAATTTTCAAATTTAACACTTTAATAAGCTTTTGGCTGATTATTGTGCCTTATTTTGTTAAAATTCAGATTCCTTTTCATTTTGATACTGTTCTTTGCAATCTCCTGTATTTATAATTTTGCAAAGGTACAAAATCATTTGAGAAGCAAAGACATAAATGCGATATACCTTTGAAATTAACATTTGCAAAAGCTATGGGTAATATATGGGCAAAAAAATAATGAGCTATCTTCCCAGATAACTCATTACAGTGCTTTTAAAAATAAAATTCTCTCAAGCACTGTAATATCAGTGCATCAGAGGACAGTGCTTAAACCTTTCGGATTTGCGATGCAAAGATACGCTTTTTTTCTGAATCAAACAAGTTAAAAGCGAAAAAACTGCTGTTTTTTAACATTTGCTTATCATATTTCCGTGAATATTGCTATAAATATTACTCACAATACGTAAATATAGTAATATAGCTATACGATAATATAGCTATACGATAATATAGCTATAAAAAACAGATGGAAAAGTAGATTTTCAACTATTCATATATTTTTTTAAGAATAAGATATTTATATACTCTGCTAGGTGTAAAAGTGGCGAAAAAGTAGGAAGAATTTACATATAAATATTCCATACGTTTTTGGCGTATAATATTTCTACTTTATTCTGTTTTTCACCCCATCAGGTTTAAAAACTGTCGTGAACTATCCTTAGCGCAGTGAACTGCTCATTTCCTAGAAGAATATTAGATAAAAAATAGAAATAAAATAGAAGAAAGTTAGAAGAAGATTAGATTAATAAAAATCTCATAAACTTCTTACATACAAAGTATTACCATTATGAAGAAAGAAATTCAGAACTCTATTAGACCCTTTTTGCCCTAAAATTACCTTTTATTTAGCACACTGCTATAATAATATATACAATAAACAAAGAAACAATCAACAACATCATGGTGGGTGAAGGTGATTTTTGATGTTTTTTTAAAGAAGAATCGATTATTTTTGACTTGTAGGGGCGGGGGGACAAGCCCCCCTGATCCTCATTCTTGCTTCTGGGTGGCTATAGCTTGCTTGTTCGTCGATGAGTGTGCGCTGACTTTCTGTTAACGTACAAGAAGCAGGCATTTTTGCGCGCGTCAAAACTTTTTACTTCTGTGCTTTTTGAGAGATAATGCTCTACTATTATAGTCAAAACGGACATATAAGTTTGGTTGTACCTATTGACGATAGAGAAGAGACCGGGAACTGGCGATACTAGTCTTTCTGCTGAAGGTTTATCTTGAAGATCTTCTTCAACCTTGCTACTGTTGCAGTTGATACATCGCAAAGCTTTGCAGTTCTAGCTATGCTAGTTCCTCTTCTCAATTCTTTCAGAACATTCTTATATTCCTGTTCCAATTGCTCGATAGTTTTCTTACTTCCAGGTTTACGACCAACCTTACCGCCTTTTGATCGGAAGTTCTGATAACCGCTCTGAAGGCGTTCTTTTATTGCGCTTCTCTCATTCTCTGCAAACTTACTGAACATAGCAAAGAGCATCGAGAAGAGAGGGTTCTCTGTACCATCCTGATTATACATGAAAAGGTTTTCTCTCATAAAGTACACGTTCAAATGATGGTCGTGAAAGAATTTAACAAGTTCAATCATTTCCCATGTGTCACGTCCCAAACGTGATACTTCTGACATAAGAATACAAGAAACCTTAGTGTTCTCTTCGGTACAATATTTTAAGCAGTTCTGGAGTACCCAACGCTGCACATTTGGTGTAGCACCACTAACGTAGTCCTGAAACACTTTAGCAACTTCTATGTTGTTGTTTCTAGCGTAAGCTGACAGTTCGTTGACCTGTCTTTCTGTGTCCTGTCTTCCGGAGTTCGAAGATACTCTTGCGTATATCACTGCTATCATATTATGTTTCTTTATCAATTAATCTTTTGAATTTTCTGATAATGCTAATTATATCAGATAATGCAAAGGTACAAAGATTTTTTGATATAGGTAATTTTCTGATATAGTTTTTTGCATATAGCTGCATTTTTCTTCTTTTGCTGCTTCTCGCTTCTTACATCTATGCCTTCTTCACTTCCTCTTTCTGTTTATGTTTGTGCTGCAAAGTCAAGCGTAATCTTGACGAAAGTTAAAACAAGAGTCGCTAGCTTTAATTATCATTAAATACAAACTTTATTTCAGCATGTTTCTTTGCTGAGTCTCAGAAACTTAGTATCTTTGCGAAGAAGTTTTTATAGAGCAAAAGCAATGTACTATTGCAAGTTGGGGTATTGTTAAACAATTCTCTGCGAGCATTGGTTTAAAATACAGAACTTGATTACTCGCAAGCTCGCAATAAAATGTTTGAATAATGGAAGAAAAGAAAGAAACAATATATCGCTTTAACGGAGACGAGGCTTTACAGAAAGCTTCGCCTGGCAAGGCGTTTTTCCTGGTGACGGAAGACGTGGCTTCTGGTAAAACCAAGAAGGTATTTACGCCTATATCTGTTGCTGGCGTTCACGTCAGCGGTGGCCCAGATAGGTTTTATATTCATGCTTTCATCTCAAACAACATACGCAAATGCTGGCAAGGATTGAAGTATGAAATAACAGCAGATGAGTATAAGAAGTTTCAGCAGTACAAAGGAGACAAGCGAAGAATAAATCTTCTCTTGAAAGCTTCTGGTGGCTCCCTCGTTGTGAGGAAAAATGCGGCAACAGTAATCAAGGGGATAAGAATGACTGCAGAACTTGCTGATGAGCTTACTGCGAATGCGGCTAAGTGCAATATGTCTTTTTCAGACTATTGTAGAACGTTGCTGCAAGGCAAAACTCCTACGGTGGCACTGACTCCTGACGAAATGGAAGTAATGAAGAATATTGTACAATATCGAACTGATGTAATGAAGTTTGCTGGAGCATACTTTAAGGTTCTCCGTGGCATCCCAAACAACGAAAGACCACATTATATAGTCTCTGGAGAAAGCTTTGGCTTTTGGAGATCATATATACAGAAAGGGTTAAAGTGTTTGGATCGTCTCATTGATAAATGTAAGTGATATGGTTATTAAAATACAAACAGCAGATAGTTCTCATGGGCACAATGCAATCAACTATGCAATGAACAAAAAAGCGGATGATGGTCGGAAACCAGAATTTATCTCTTCTGGTAATATGCCATGGGATAATATTTTTGGTGACTCGATAGAGCCTCGTGCCGTATGGGACTATATGAAGATGAGACAGAAAAACTGTGGAAGGAAAATTGAAGATCCGTTTTTTCACATTGAACTTTGCCCATCAAAGGAAGAAAGTGCCGGCTTTACAAAGGCAGACTGGATAAAGCTTATAGACGATTCTATTAGAAATCTAAGCACTCCTTTTGTTTCTAAAAGAAGAGGAAAGATAAAAGGGTGGGATATAAAGAACTCACAATGGGTTGCGTGTCTTCATACAGATACCGACAAGCCTCATATTCATCTGATATTAAATCGTATCACAGAGTATAATAAAGTTCTTGATGATACTCAATATAAAGATAGAGCAAAGCAAGCTGCGAACAGACTTGCTGTTGAGCGAGGGTGGACCAAGGCAGAGAGTGTTGGTGAGCGTGATGGGGCAGAACGAAAGAACAGGATACATAAAGATGCAATAGATGTATTGGCATGTATGAATAAGTTTAATCTGGAGAGATACTTTGAAGGTATGCGCTCTCGAGGTTGGATCATTGATGCAAAGTACGATGGAAAGGGCATTTGTAGAGGCTATTCTATTGGAGAACGTCTCTTCAAGGTTGATGGGAGTTTGTCTAGTACGATTCTTGTGCAGTCTTCTAAGTTGGGCTTTGGTCGTGACTTGATGGTATCGAAACTTCAAGGAACCTGGAACAGATTGCATCGTCCGCAAATCCAGAGGGGTGATAATGTATCATCTGCAGGTAGAGGTTCCTTTACGCCTACATATAATAATGTAGAGAATAACCCTGCAAAAAGAGAAGAACTTCCTAGGATGCCTCAGTGGAAGTGCAGTAGCTATGATGCGATGCAGAACTGGAACGATGAAGAGATAATGAATGCTCGTATTCCTGATGCTGCATTTAGCCTTATCGATGAACTGGTGAAGCCGCTCAATAGACTTGAATATTGGGATAGAGACGAAAATCTTCCTGCGAAGGCGCAAATTGTTGCTGTTGCAGTCTTTGAATTTATGACTGCTGCAAATGTGTATCCTTCTTCTTCTGGCGGCGGTGGCGGTTCAGACAACGATCTGCGCTGGGATGGTAAGACGGAAGACGAATTGCAGCGGATGGCTGCGGCTGCTGCTCGTAAGGCAGTAGGGCGTTGTACGAGTCATTTGACGAAGAAGCGTGGCATGAGAAGATAATAGAGATAGAAGTATAAATGTAGTTGTGCTTTTAGAATTAAGGTATTATGCCTTTAAGCACAACAACATTTGATAGTATAATTATAATAAAATTAATAAAGATGGCTAGAAATGATTATAATTTTGGGATGGAAGATGTTGCTGAAGATGTTCAGTCACCTCAGGAGAAGGTTGCGTCTTCTGTAGAGAATAAAGATAATAGCAATGTTGCCAATAGCTATGAGCGCAAACGCTTAGAAAGCAATCTTGCTCTTTTAAAGGAAGTTGAAGAACTTGCTAGAAGCATAAATGAGAAATATAATGAAATAAATGCTATGTATGAAACTGCAATTGGAAAAGAAAGAGATCGCTTGCAGGGACTAAAAAATATTCTGGATCAATGCAAAAGCATGTATTCAAATATTTCTTCTTATATTGACAGTGCTAAGAATGCTTTAGCAAACATAACTGTTACTATTTCTGAAGAAGCACGTGACAACATCAAGGAAGGCGTACAGAAGGGCGTACAGGAAGCTTATGCTGATGAACGTAAGAAACATATTGATGAGCTAGAGACATACAAGAAAGAGTTTCTTGTTAGTTTCAAGAGAGACATAAATAATGCAGCTTTAGAAGTCGTAGATGATGTAAGAAAGTCGTATAAAGGTATGTTTTGGAGAACACTCATTATTGCTACTGCATTCATGTTTATAACGCTAACTGCACTGATTAAAATATTTGGTGATGCTTATGCGTGGCTAGCCATTGTAGGAATGTTGCTTGTCTGTGTAGATTTTTGTGTTTGGGTATATCGTTATTTGAAAATGTTTGGTTCTAAATGATATACATGATATGGAAAAAATGAATCAAGATATACCTTTTGAGCATCAGATGATGTTCATTGTCAAGGACTACGACCGCAAGGTTGAAGAGAACATGGAACTTCGCAAGGAAGTGGAAGAACTTTCTGCTGCCCTGGAAAATCAGGGAGTTCAACTGCATGATGCGAAAGTTGATTTGAAAAATGAAATTAAAAAGGAAGAGGAGGCGGAAAAGGCTCTGAAAAAGAAACCAACATTCGATGAGAAAGTTCTTCAGAAGCAAATGACAGATTTGAAGAAGAAAAACAAAATACTGTCCAAGCAAGTTAATCAACTTCACAGAACTCTACAGTATGTACGTAACAGAACATGGACGTTGTTGGAAGAGAATTTTATTCCGGAGTTGGAAAAACTGGAATTGCAAATGAGGGAAACTTTGGAGAAATATGAAGAAATGGCTTGGGATCTTCATCAGAAATGAGTATCTTTGCAGCCAAGTAAACGCAGGCGTTCACAGAACTTATTCTATGTTCGTCAAACTTCTTGAAAAATCGCCAAACAAGAGGGTAGGGGTAGGGATAATTCTCTACCCCTTTTGTATAAGTTTTTTAGTTTGGAGCCATCCGTGCGGGAAGAATAGATGTTTTTTGCTCCCAAATGTTAAAGTTTAGTTAACGTAGCGGAAAAGCTACCTAAATATTTGGTATTTTATAGCTTTTTAGCTACCTTTGCAGTGTCATTCAGACAAAGAGTTCTTTTACATGTTTAATTACAACAATGAAACACAATCAATTGTACAATGAGTTGACTAAAGCGGGATGCTTTATCACTCGACATGGTGCCGAGCACGATGAATGGTTCAATCCCAAGAATGGGATGAAAATAAGAATTCCAAGACATGGTAGCCATGAGGTTAAGACAGGGTTGCTTAGACGCATTAAAAAGACGTTGCTCGGACAATAGTCCGGGCAACTGCCCTTAACCTTGCAATTGAGCGTGTTGTGGTGATAGACGTGTGGAGAACTCTTTTTGTAGGGAATTTAAACAAATAAGATATATGGCAAAGAATGTAGTGCTGATTTTAGAATATGGTGATGGCGGATACTCTTGTTACAATGATGAGCCATTGGGTAATTATGGTGTCATAGATGGCGATGGTGCGACCGCTGAGGAAGCCAAGGCCGACTTCATGAAGGCTCTTCAGGAATGTAGGGAAGATGACCCTAACAACAAGGACTTGCAAGACTTGACGTTTACATATAAGTACGACGTGCAAGCTTTCTTCAAGGAGTTCTCCTTTCTCAACGCTACCGAGATTGCCAGACGTGCAGGCATCAACCCATCGCTCATGCGCCAGTATGTAAGTGGAGTCAAGAACGCTGGAGAGAAAACATACCAACGGCTCAACGCCTGTATTGGCAATATTAAAGCAGATTTACAAGCAGCCGTCTTTTGATGGTTGTGTTTTCATAAAGTAATTAAAATGAACTCTTTAAGCCCCTGGTGCGTGACGCATCGGGGGCTTTTTTGTGCCCAAATGTTAAATCTTACCTGGCAATACGTTTTTTCGTAGTAAGGGCTCGGGTAATACGAAAATTTGTAGTATCTTTGCAGTGTAAAAACATAGATAAAAGTATATAAAAACATAAGATTATGGAAATAGCAGTAACAACAGTAAAACAGAACAAGGATAGTGCAGTAAAGCAGCGCATCCAGGATATTCAGATGCTAATTTCGTGGCGAGAGATTGCACATACATATTTCGGCAAGTCAGCATCATGGCTTTATCACAAACTCGATGGCATCGATGGAAATGGTGGAGTGGGAGGTTTCACCGAAGAAGAGAAGATTATGCTCCGTGAAGCACTATGCGAGGTTTCAAACCGCATACGTGCTGCTACAGACAGAATATAAAATGAGGCTGGGGCTTATCATTCCCCATAAGACAAATATTTTGATTCTTTAGAAATCGCTAAATAAGAGGTGGAGAGTTGCCCCGCCTCTTTCATTTATTTGCACTATGATGGATTTATTAGTGTAATCTATTGTTCTTGAAAAACACAAGTATCTGAAAACGTGTTTTTTATGCTTGCTTAGTATGTAATAATGTAAACATTATGCCTTTATGTTTTGTTTGTGTTTGTTAACTGCGTTCTCTTGCATATTTCGTATATTTTTGGTATCTTTGCCAAAAGAATTTTTAAAGAAAGGATATAATATGGCATTAAAAATCAAAAATCGTGAAGAAGCAATAGCTGTACTTCGTGATATGGTTCAGAGAAAAAAGGAAATGGAGAAACAAGTTCAAGAAGAATTTGCCAAAGTACGTAAAGAAGCAGAGTTGAAAAAGGCAAAGAAGGAACTGAAAAAAGGATGAGGCGATGCAATTGGAGGCTGTTAAGCATAAAAACGAGAAGCTGGCCAGACAAGCTAGCTTGCTTCATAAGTGTATGGTGTATATACGCAACCAGAGCCGCCACCTCCTGGCTATGGTAGAGGTTCCTGACTGGAGAATGTTCTCCACCTCTTTATATAATGTTGCCAAGAAAACCAAAAGGTCTTTAGCCTTTGGGATGAATTGGCACAAGATTTAGCCTTGTTTCTCAATGTACTTTCTGAATTGCATCACATATATTGAAATAGTGTAATTTTTAGCAAATAATTGCATTTTTCCTTTGTATTTCGAGAAAAATCCGTATCTTTGTACACTATGAAGATGATACAGAAGACATATAAGTTTAGGCTTTACCCGAATAAGGAGCAAGAGAAAATGCTTGCGAATTATTTTGGTAGTGTCCGCTTTGTCTACAATCATTTTCTCGCCAAGCGCAAGGAACAGTATGAGCAGACCAGGAAGAGTTCCAACTACTATGAGCAGGCAAAGGAGCTGACGGCAATGAAAAAGACCGAGGCCTTCTCCTGGTTGAAGGAAATCAACAGTCAGACTTTGCAGCATGC
>ENA-OPXM01000684-OPXM01000684.1-human-gut-metagenome-genome-assembly--contig:-NODE-684-length-18974-cov-2.626249_pt1 | contig 18974 bp, 15 predicted proteins | sample MGYA00241707_ERZ502035 | MGnify/ENA primary metagenome ERZ502035 (study PRJEB25962, sample SAMEA2043051) | human gut metagenome | biome: human gut; feature: human-associated habitat; material: faeces... | reverse complement strand
GATTCTCTTTTTATTAGTCGATGCGACAAGATTTGAACTTGCGACCTCTGCGTCCCGAACGCAGCGCTCTACCAAGCTGAGCCACGCGCCGTTTCAACTGCCCAATTATAGTAACACATTCTCCGGTGTTTGTCTAGTGAATTTTTTTAATTTATGGTACAATACAAAAAAAGAATGGAGAAGAACAATGAAACATACTGCTTTGATTACAGGTGCATCCCGTGGAATCGGTGCAGCCCTGGCATGTCGATTTGCCGCCGAAGGCTATCATCTGGCTCTTTGCTGCCATAACTCTTATGAAACGCTGCAGGCACTTGCCACAAAACTTGAAACAACCTGCTCCATACAGGTGCTTTGCTTCCGTGGTGATGTAGGAGACTATACTTTTATCTGTGACATGGTGCAAAAAACACTGGATACCTTCGGCCAGATTGATGTGTTAATCAACAATGCCGGCATCTCTTATATCGGTCTGCTCACCGACATGGATATTACCGACTGGAATCAGATAGTTGCGACAAACCTCACATCCGTCTTTTCCACCTGCAGACAGGTCATCCCTTCCATGGTTCATGCCAAATCCGGACATATCATCAATATTTCTTCTGTATGGGGAAATGTCGGAGCTTCCTGCGAAGTTGCCTATTCTGCATGCAAAGGCGGGATCAATTCCCTTACACGCGCTTTGGGCAAAGAACTTGCCCCCAGCAATATCCAGGTAAATGCCATCGCCTGTGGGGTAATCGATACGGATATGAACCGTTGTTTCTCCGAGGAAGAACGCTCTGCACTCATCGAAGAAATTCCTGCCGGCCGGATGGGATCCCCGGAAGAAGTTGCTTCACTGGCATATTCTCTTGCCACAGCAAGCAGTTACCTGAATGGACAGATTCTCACCTTAGACGGCGGATGGATTTAATTTCTTATCTTTTGGGAAATCTTTTTCCATTTATTTAAGAATTAAAACGCGATACGCGTTTTCTCTGTTTTTTATATGATTTTCTCAAAGACTGTTTTCAAAAAAATATGCCCGACTGACGTCGGGCAATACATAAATCCATCAAAGTAAAAATGCTTTTGCAAGGAAGAAGTAAACGAGAAGACTTAAGGAGTCAACAAGTGTTGAAATGACCGGTCCGGCTATAACGGCGGGGTCAATCTTAAGCACCTTGGCAAGCAGCGGAAGCATACAGCCTATCATCTTTGCCATAACCACCGCAAAGAACATAGCGGCGGAAACCACCATATATGTTCCGAAAGAGCCCAGTCCTCCGAGTATCATCATACGTATAAAGTTTACGGAGCCCAGAATTGCACCGCAGATAACGGCAACCCGTATCTCCTTAAAAAGAACCCTGAGCCAGTCTTTAAGTTCAATCTCTCCGAGAGCGAGAGAACGTATGGCTATGGTCGAGCTTTGGTTTCCGGCATTTCCTCCGGTTCCCGTTATGAGCGGTATTGCCGCCGTAAGTCCCGAAACCGCGGCAAGCATCTCCTCAAAAGAGGAAATAATGGTGCTTGTAAGGGTTGCGGAAATCATAAGTATAAGCAGCCATCCTATACGGTTTTTTACAAGTGTGATAACCGGTGTTTTGAGATACTCGTCTTCAGAAGGCAAAAGAGCTGCCATCTTCTCGAAGTCCTCGGTGGTCTCTTCTTCGATGATATCCATGATATCATCGATAGTTACCATACCTACAAGGCGGTTCTCATTGTCAACCACGGGAACTGCAAGCAGGTCGTAGTGCTTCGCTACCTCGGCAACCTTTTCCTGGTCATCAAGGGTGTTCACGTAAATAAGCTGCTTATCATCATCCATGATGTCGCGTATAAGCGCATCGGAATCATTAAAAACAAGGTCAGCAAGGTCAATCGTACCCTTTAAGTGACGGCTGTTATCAATACAGTAACAGGTATAAATAGTCTCTTTATCAATACCGGTACGACGTATATGATCAATGGCTTCGGAAACGGTGAGTCTGTCATGAAGCTCGACCATCTCATTGGTCATTATACTTCCGGCAGAGTCATCGGGATAACTCAGGTATGTGTTTATGAGCTTTCGTGTTTCGGGGGTTGCGTTTTTGAGTATCCTCGTTACAAGGTTTGCGGGAACCTCCTCTACAAGGTCAACGACGTCGTCAAGAAAAAGCTCATCCACAAGCTTTTTTATCTCGGTATCCGTGATAGAGGAAATGATATCTCCCTGATCTTCCGACTCAAGGTATGCAAAAACGTCTGCCGAGATATCCTTCGGCAAAATACGGAAAACCTTTATCATGGTTTCCCTGTCAAGCTCACCTAAGAATTCGGCTATGTCAACCTCATTCATCTCAGAAAGCTCATGACGAAGAAAGGAAAAATTCCCCTCATCAATAAGCTTTTTAAGATTTTCATAGTTCATTTCTTCCATAATAAAACCCCCGAACTCCGTACGAGTCGGGGGCTTTGAAATCATGTCAGAACAGAGCACATACCCTCAAAGGCTCACTCTGAAAATTCAGTGGCCCACTCGTACGCATATTTTTCAGAACAAAAACCGGTGTAATTGCAACTTCGGTATCCGTCGCAGTCCATACAGTGAGCACCTCTTTCTTTTAATAATTTATCCGGCGGCTTTACGCATCCGTTTGCGATACACATATACTTTTGCAATACACGCGCCCTTTGGGATACACACGTCTTTTTGTGTACACATATCCGTTTGCGATGTACGGCTTTTTAAAGTAAACAACGCCGAGATTCAACTTTTTTAGTTTACCGCCGTAAAATACAAAAAGTCAAGACTTAAATTGGTAAAAGCCTATCTTTTTCATAGCCTTGTCAAGGGTACGCTGCGAGATACGTGTTGCCGCCTCGGCGCCCTTCCTCATACACTCTTCAAGGTACGCGCGTTCGTTTATAAGTCGTGTGAATTCCGACTGAACGGGCGCAAGCTCGGCTATTACGGCATCCGCAACCGCAGACTTGAAATCTCCGTAGCCCTTTCCCTCAAACTCCTTCTCAATCTGCTCATAGCTGCGTCCCGTACAGCAGGAGTAGATACTCATAAGGTTATTCACGCCGTCCTTACCCTCTGCATAACGCACACACGCCTCTGAATCCGTAACCGCACTTCTGAACTTCTTTGCGATAACATCCGGCGTGTCAAGCATGGAGACAAAGCCCTTGGGATTAGAATCGGACTTTGACATCTTCTTTGCAGGGTCGACAAGAGACATAACCTTTGCCCCCTCTTTAACTATGAGGGGCTCCGGGCTTTTGAAGGTCTGACCGTATATACCGTTGAACCTGTCTGCGATATCCCTCGCAATCTCAAGGTGCTGCTTCTGGTCAGCCCCGACGGGTACATAATCAGCCTGATAGAGGAGTATGTCGGCAGCCATAAGTGCGGGATATGCGAAAAGACCGACGTTTACATTGTCCGCGTGCGTCTTTGATTTATCCTTAAACTGTGTCATTCGCGACATCTCGCCGAACTGAGTGTAGCAGTCAAGTATCCAACCGAGCTGTGCATGCGTCGGAACCTGACTTTGAACAAAAATTATGCTTTCGTCGGGAGAGAGTCCTATTGCAAAAAGCAAAGCGTACATATTTCTTATCTGCTCGCGGAATTTCTGAGGATCCTGACGAACGGTGATTGCATGAAGGTCGGCAACTCCGAACGCGCAGTCATACTCAGATGCGATATCATTCCAGTTTTTGAGAGCCCCGAGATAGTTTCCGAGAGTCGGTGTTCCGCTGGGCTGAATGAGGCTCAGCACTTTTTTCTTCTTTATCTGTTCTTCCATTTGAATTTTGCTCCTTATTTTAAAATAACGCTTGTGTGATGTACAGTCCTCGACTTATCGTTTCTTGTAAGACTGCCGAAAATTCAATTTATTTATCAAAGTCCCTCGCAATTTCACCGAGAATCTTCATACCCTTTATGATATCTTCATCGGACGGGGTTGAAAAATTGAGGCGTATATACTGCGTTTTTGCGGTTTCATCAGTCAGGAAAGCCACGCCCGGAACGACCGCAACATGAGCATCGGCCGCTTTTTTACAGAAGGTCATCATGTCGATATCCTCACGCAGTCTGCACCAGACAAAAAGTCCTCCCTGCGGCTTAACATATGTTACCGCGTCACCGAGCTCGCTGTCAATGAGTCCGCACATGAGTTCAAGCTTGCGCCCGTATATCTCATGCATCCTCTGCATATGAGCGGAGACGTCGCACTCGGTAAGCCATCTGTAAACCAAAAGCTGTGAAAACATGGTGGTGTGTACATCGCTCGTCTGCTTGCCTACAACCATCTTTGAGATGAGATCTTTTGGGCCTACCGCATAGCCGACACGTATTCCCGGTGAGATAACCTTTGAGAAGGTTCCCGCATAGACCACACGACCCTCCGTATCAAGTGTTTTTATGGCAGGGATGTCCTCGCCCGAAACACGGAGATCACCATAGGGATTGTCCTCAAGGATTATGATATCGTACTTTGAAGCAAGCTCGTACACGGCTTTTCGCTTCTCATATGACATGGTTACGCCGGCAGGATTCTGAAAATTCGGTATAGTGTAAAGTACTTTCGCTTTACTATTGCTCTTTAACGCATCTTCGAGAGCGGATATACAGATACCGTCATCCTCAAGAGGAACCCCGATAAGCCTTGCTCCGTAGGATCTGAAGCAGTTAAGAGAGCCTATAAACGAGGGATTTTCACAGATAACTACGTCACCCTCGTTGCAGAGAACCTTTGTCACAAGATCCATAACCTGCTGCGCACCGCTCGTCACCATAAGCGAATCATTTTCGGTACCGACACCGTATCTCGACCTTGCGAAGCTTGTAAGCTCGTCAATAAGAGGTCCGTAGCCCTCGGTCACTCCGTACTGAAGAGCGAGTATCGGGTCATTTGCAAAAATCTCCGAGGATATTCTTTTTACATCGTCAATAGGAAAGGCTTCCGGTGCAGGATTCCCCGCAGCAAAGGCAATAGTTCCCGGAACGGACGCAGCCTTCAGTATCTCCCTCACGAGAGACGGCTTAAGGTTTGCAATCTTGTTTGACAACTCATACTCAGTTTTTTTTGCCATTGGTACCACTCCGTTATTATCCGTTTTTGAACTGACGGTAAATTTTATTTCAAACTATTTTATCACGGCTATAATGCTTTGACAATGTATATTTGTTTGTATTATAATCATACTTGTTAATGCTGATAAAGCACCCATGTTTAACCTATAACATGAAGGTCGGCACGCAAGTGCTTTCGACATTGGTTTATCAACATTTATCACCGTTTTTCAGATAAATTTTTTACGGAATAGAGGTAATCAGCATGGCACTTGTAACAACAACAGAGATGTTTAAGAAGGCGTACAACGGAGGATATGCCGTAGGCGCGTTCAACGTAAACAACATGGAAATCATTCAGGGCATAACGGAGGCTGCCGGAGAGCTTAAAAGCCCGGTTATTCTTCAGGTATCCAGAGGGGCACGTGCATATGCAAATCACACGTATCTTAAAAAGCTTGTCGAAGCCGCAGTCACGGAGTATCCAGACATACCAATAGCGCTTCACCTTGACCACGGTGACTCATTTGAGCTCTGCAAGGACTGTATCGACGGAGGCTTTACCTCTGTTATGATAGACGCGTCTTCAAAATCATTTGAGGACAACATCGCTCTTACAAAGCAGGTAGTTGAGTACGCTCACGATCACGGCGCAGTGGTTGAAGCCGAGCTCGGCACTCTTGCCGGAATTGAGGACGAGGTTGCTGTGGAAGCAGGTCAGGAAAGCTACACCCGCCCGGAAGAGGTTGAGGAATTCGTTTCACGTACAGGCTGTGATTCTCTCGCTATAGCCATCGGAACATCTCACGGTGCATACAAATTCACGGCTGATCAGTGCACCAGAAACGCTGACGGTATCCTTGTTCCTCCCCCACTCCGCTTTGACGTTCTTGAAGAGTGCATAAAGAGACTTCCGGGATTCCCGATAGTTCTTCACGGCTCTTCATCCGTTCCGCAGGAGTTTGTAAAGATGATAAACGAATACGGCGGAGATATGCCGGATGCCATAGGTATTCCGGAGAGTCAGCTCCGTGAGGCTGCAAAGCTCGCTGTATGCAAGATAAATATCGACTCTGACATTCGCCTTGCAATGACGGCAAGTATCAGAAAGTATCTTGCGGAAAATCCGAGCCATTTTGATCCGCGTCAGTATCTGAAGCCCGCTCGTCAGGCCGTAAAGGATATGGTATCGCACAAGATTCTGAACGTTCTCGGCTCAGACGGAAAAGCTTGATTTTCAAAAAAATCAATTTTCACTGAAAAGTCTGTTTTTTAAAGAAAAATGTGAGTCTTAAAAAAGAACATGTGTTTTACAGAAAAGCAAGAGTCTCACAGCATGGCTAAAAGCAAAACAGCGATATTGAGATAAAATATGTGCCTTGCGGCGTTGGCCGCAGGGCTGTTTTATTTTAAATAAGCTTTTTGAAAAAATGCGTCCGTTTAATTTCCCGAATTCTCAGTCGTGTTCTCTGACAAGCGCTTTGAAATGGTCACCCTTTTCTTCAAAGTTCTTGTAGTAATTGTAGCTTGAAGCGGCGGGAGAGATAAGACATATCTTTCCCTTTTCCGTAACGTCAAACGAAACGTCTACAGCCTCCTTCATATCACGTACCTCAATGATATTTTTCGACTCCGGGACACCCGGTATTTTTTTAAGAGCATCCCCTATCTGATAGCCCGTTTCCGGCATACAGATGATATTTTTTATGTCGGATTCGGAAAGCTCTTTTTCAAAATCGGAATAGTCAAGGCCTCTGTCCATACCCCCGATGATAAGGGTGTTTACGCGCTCAAGTGCGTCAACACCGAGCATAACGGCTGTCGGCACGGTGGCAATGCAGTCGTTGTAAAAGTCAATACCGTCGTATTTGCCGACAAATTCGAGTCTGTGAGGGATTCCCTCAAAGCTTTCTATACCTTTTTTGATTGCTGCATTGCCGACACCCAGACAGCCGGCTGCGGTTGCGGCGAAAAAGGTATCCTGTGCTCCCTGCCTGCCGGGAAGATGAGGATTGATGCCTATAAGGCTTGCGAGAAATTCGTCCCGGCAGCCTTCATCCGCGCCTATCAAAATCTGCTGTGACTTTATGAGTGACGGATCAATAAACTGAGAGATATCCTGCTCGCGGTTGCGGATGAAGAAGTCGCAAACATGCTGGTGCTTTACGATATTCATCTTCGCCGCAACATACCCCTCAAAGCCGTTATAGTGGTCAAGGTGTTCCTCATATATGTTTGTAAGCACTGCAACATGAGGTGAAGTCCTCGTGAATTCAAGCTGATGTGACGACATCTCAATAACGGCAATCATGTCAAGACTGTCGTCTATAATGTCGAGTACGGGAACCCCTATATTGCCGACAAGACACGAGTTGATGCCTGCCGCCTTAAGTATGTCATAGGTGAGCGTTGATGTTGTTGTCTTGCCCTTTGTGCCGGTTATTCCAATCTTGGTTGCCGGCGAATATTTCATAAACAAATCCGTCTGACAGGTAACAAATACATCGTCATTTATACAAAGGTCGCAGACCGCAATTCCCGGACTTTTTATAACAACGTCAAAGTCATTTATGATATCTGTGTAGTTCTCTCCGCAGACAAGTCTTACGTTCAGGTCACGGGAGAGAGCTTCGTCCGCGATATCATTTTTGTCACATATAACGAGCGGCTTGCCCGGCATGTGTTTTCGTATATAATTATACGTCGACCTGCCCTCTCTGCCGAATCCCATTATGAGCACGGTTTTATCGTATAAAAACTCCGTTATTCCCTTTGCCGCAACATCTGTTTTCATTTTTCAGACCTCTTTTACATAATTGTACATCTTATCTACCGCGGAGAAAAATTCCTCCGGTATGTCGTTTTCATGGTTGAATTCACAGAGAAGCTCTTTAAATGTACCGTTTTCATGCGACACTCGGTCATAGTAATACTCGAGCAAAACCGGAAGCCTTCTGCCCTCGGCGATATATCTCTCGGCGGTCTCTTTAAGTGCTGCATTTATCTCGACATGTGTGCCCACACACTCAAAGGGCTTAACCTCAGAGAAGCCCACAAGTCCGTCAAATATCTCCTTAAGGTCACCCCGCGTAAGAAGATTTTCACCGAAGATTCCCGTCATTTCATCCTCTGTCAGAAACGGTGAGAGAATTGTATATACGAAAAGACACTTTGCACAGTTGTCGCACCAGATATTTTTCTTTGACCCTGCATTACAGCTTCTGAAAACCGAATGATATTTTTTATATGCCGAAAACTGCTTTGCAATCTGAAGCTCGTTAAAGCTGCGCAAAAGGCTGAAATACTTTATGGGTACACCGATCGACCGTTCAAGGTATGAAGAAAAATCCTTTTCAAACTCATATGACTTTGAATACTGATGATTGACTTCAAATTCGGTTTTTTCCGACAGATTGCCCTCGTTGGCGCTTGATTCGTTTGATAGTATAATCTGCTCCGCACCCAAAAGATATCCGCAATATGCAGATAAAAACGCAACTATCGCCGAAAACGGTGTGTGGCCGTTTAAAAAGCCGCGCGCATTAAGCTCAAGCATATTTTTATCAAGCGTTCTGTACGTCCTTATCATGCGCGCGTCGGTATAGCCTGCACAGGCGGCGGACTCCTCTCTCGCCGGCTGATCGTTCACTGTAAAGCAATACACCTTGTCGGCGAACTCCCTCGTGAGCTCCATAGTCACACACGAGTCCTTTCCGCCGCCGACCGGAATTATTTTGATATGTGCATTTTTAAACGGCTTCGGCGGGCAAGCATCCCTTTGCCCGCTCGCAAGCGCGACCTTTGACAGCTTCGGCACCTCGCCGAAATTGTCGTCACAGCTGCTATCGCTGCCATTACTGTTACCGCAGCCGCAATTAACGTCATTCCTATCACTAAAGCCGCAGCTGCTGTCGTTGCAGTCACTGTCGTCGCAGCCGCAACTAACATCATTACTGCCACTGTCGTAGCCGCAACTGCCGTCAGCGTCGTCGCTTGCTCCTGCAGATTTTATTGTCATAAAATCTGACGGCGTCGTCCGTATCCCGTTTTTAAAGAAGAACTCACCCAGTCCGCCGAAATAAAGCTTCTTCCACCATTCGGACTCCGCCTCGCTTAAAGCTCCGCAAAGCACCTCAACATTCGGAGAACACATGGGCTTCCAATAGCTTACAAGCTCAACCATGCCAAGGGAGAAAGCGAGATGCCTCGCCGTTTCCGACTCAGGGTCGTTGATAATCTCAAGATTTGACGTTCTTATCCTGTTTGACGGATGAAACTCACATAGACCGGGAACCTCAAAATCATATGTCAGTTCGACATACTCCCCGTCTTTAACGGAGATATGATAATCCTTATATATAAATACAGGGTATTGTTTTCTGAAGCTCTCGAACTTTTCCTGCATGATTTTGCCTCCGTATAAAATAATAACAAAAAAAGTATACCACAGATACACATCTTCTACCACAGGATTTTATCGACATATGGGCACTTCTCACCATTTTGTTGAATGCTTTTGTCCCTTCGTTTAGCACTCTTTTGAAAAGAGTGCTAATTATTTACAATTTGTTCACACATTTTAAGAAGAAGTGAGTATAATGATAATTGTCAAAAGGAAAAGGACCGGATGACAGGAATCCGGGGTTTCCGAAAGACAATCAAATGACATTTTATTTTTGGAGGCTTTTGTATGTTTGGTAGAAATTATTTATCAGTTTATGATCCGTTCCGTGAAATGGATAACTTCATGGGAAGCTTCTGGAACACACCGGTATTCGGTGGAAACAATGAAATGGCAGGCTTCGGCACAGATATCACCGATGAGGGTGATCACTACAAACTGACCGCAGATCTTCCGGGCTTCTCGAAAGACGACATCAAGATAGACATCGATGACAACACGCTTACCCTTTCGGCTGAGCGTCATTCAGAGCATGAGGACAAGGACAAGAAAGGCAAGTTCCTTCGTTGCGAACGTTCCTATGGTTCTTACTCACGTTCATTCTCCTTGAACGGCGTTGACGCTGAAGGAATCAAAGCAAAGTACGATAACGGTGTTCTCACACTCAACCTTCCAAAGCAGAAGGTTGAATTACCTAAGACAAAACATCTTGAAATCGAATAATCCATTTCTCTATTTCATCCCTTCTTAAACGAACGAGGCCCCGACCGGCTTAAGCCGGTCGGGGCTTTGTTGTATACAAAAATCAATAATAGTCGGAAAGCCGGCTCTCTCTGTTAAAGCCGCAAAGCTTTCCGTCCTTTGTGAGCTTTATGCTCTCAAAGGAATAATCATTGAACTCCGTGGCAAGAAATTCACCGAAGCGTTCAAATGAACTATCAACCGGAATAACGGTTTTCGGTACGGTAGCGGTCATAAGGCTGTCATTGTATGGTGATTTTTTCACCTCAAGCCCATAAGCCGCAGAAAAGCTTTCGGCTTTTTTGCTTTCATCAAAGACAAATAAAAGGTCGGCAATTATATACCATTCCCTTGAGCCTTTTGAGATTTCTTTGTACTTTATACTGTGATTACCTAACAGTATTTCCGTGTCAGCAACAGCTTCATCGTTTGCCAAAGAAAGTATTTTTGAATCGTCTTTTATACTGTCAACTTTTTCGAAGATTACATCATCGTATTCATCATACTTTCCGTCAATCAGAGAGCATGAATAGCGGTGAAAGCCGTCCTTGTCAAAGAAATACGCCGCACTTACAAAGCAATTTTTGCCGTCAATAGTATAGGTGACAGAATTTCCTATACTGTCGCCTGATACATCGCCGGAGGTTACAATGACCTCCCTTGCCCCGTATTTTTCTGCTTTGTCAGGGCTTTTGAAATCCGCAATGTATTCAGATGTGGTTGCGGATGCGGAGATGCGCTTTCCGTCATCATCAACATAAAGGACGGTCATCGGCAGCCCGCTCTTTGAAGTCGTACGGTACTCAAACGAGTCCTCACCGTATCCCTCATAATCAATGAATACCAGGTTTCCGTCCTTGTCATAATAAAGATAGTCAACCGTGGACTCCTTTTCATCCTTCTTTGTTTTACACTCCAGTCCGTCTGTTTCGAGCTTTAAAAATAAGTCTGTTTCGGAAAGATCAGAAAGAATATCTTTAAGACTCATGCACTCCGACATCTTATCGACAATCACCGATGACGAGTCGGTAAGGTGAAGCCTTAGATTACTTTTGCTTTCGGAACAAGACGAAGCCGTGAGCAATAAAATAATTGCCACAGCTGCAAATAAAAATCTATTTAAACCAATATGTCTTTTCATAAAGTATTACCTCATAACAGTTCTCAGGGTAACGTTAAGTTAAAGTTACCCCTGTAACTGTTAGAGTATATCATTTTTTTGCTTTTTTCAAGGCTTCGTCAATTTCCGCAAAAGACTGTGCAGTTTTCAGAAGAAGAATTTTGGTCTCGGGCTCAAAATCCTTGATAATACCGAAAAACTCAGGCATACCGTAGTTGTCGTGTTCCGGATTGATACCCGTTATGAACTCCGACATATCCATGTTGTAAAGGATTGCAAGCCTGTCAAGAAGCTTTAAGGACGGATGCTTCTGTGCGTTTTCAACCTTACTCACGTAATCCGGTGTAACACCCAGCTTTTCCGCAACGTCCTCCTGCGTCATGCCGTTTTCACGCCTGCACTTCCTAATGTTTTTACCTATTGCTGCATAATCTATCATTTTCCATCACCGATTATGATTTTAAGGTAAAAACATGTACTTTGTAACATACTTTTTGTATGTTTTCAAACTAATAGTATGTATTTACAAATATTTTCATACAAAATGTCCTTTTAGCGGACAATTTGAGCGGTTGATTTACAAAAGCGGAGAGGATGAACCTTTGGAATAAAATCATCTTAACTTTTCAGAACTTTTTGGCATTATTTCTTCTTTGTTAAGTACATTGCAATAATAGGAAATATATCTGTAATAATATACGCTATTTTTGAAAAGTAAACATCTTAGTATCTTCATTAAATCCACAATAATATATAAAATATCTATGATAGGAGAGATACTCTGGGACTTAAAAGAAAGGTGCAGAATATGATTGAATATGATAAAACGCTCAGTAACATGGGAAAACGAATTGTTGAAAAAAGAAAACAACTCGGTCTTTCCCAAGAGGAGCTTGCGGAAAAGGCGGGAATAACTGTCCAGATGCTCTCCACTGCGGAACGAGGAGCAAAGGGAATGCGTCCTATCAATCTTTGGAAGATAAGCGACGCACTCGGAGTAAGCACCGACTATCTTCTGAAAGGAATCATCTCCGAGATTGATGACATAAATCTCATAAACAAGATTTCAGATCTTCCGAACAGACAGCGCTCTGCTCTTGAAAACATCATTGACAACTTCATAGATGCCTGCGATTACAGAAAATAATTAATAACGAAAAGCGGAGCGACAACTTGTCGCTCCGCTTCGCTATTTACTGTTAAACAATCTATTTAACTTCTTCTTTTCCTACAAGTACTCCATCTGCATTGAAATAACAGTAGTAATCATCTATTCTTACAAAACCTACAGCCATACGTCCGCCATTTTTAGGATCAAGATAGTATTCCTTTGAACCTATCTTGAGCCAGCCGGTTTTTAGGGTACCGTCAGTATTTGTATAATCCCAGCCATACGTGTCATACTCGTATTTCTGTTTTTCGGGATTAAAATAGAAATCACGAACCCAAGAAGCCTTTGTGATCATGCTTCCGTCTTCTTTGAAGTAGTATACCTTACCGGTATAAGGATCCTCGGCTACACCTTGAGACATAAATCCGTAATCATCAAAGAAATACCATTTGCCGCTTATCATCTTCCAACCGGTAACGGCCTTTCCTTTTTCAACGTAGAGCCAATCTCTCATATATACCGGCTTATTTACTTCATAGAAATAATAATCCTGGAACCATCCGGAAACATTCTTTATCCAAACTCCGTTCTTATCAAAGAAATATGCAACAGGCTTGCTGGTTGATGAATCCTTTATCAGCCAAGCACCGGTTACCATAATGCCGTCCTCAAAATAATACCATTTATAATCAATGTACTGCCAGCCTGTAAGCGGAGTCCCGTTTTTAAGATAACTCCATCCGTATTCAGCAGTTATTTTTTCTCCCTTAAGATAAGGAGTGCAGTGCTGCCATCCGTTAGCTCCCTTTACCCATGCTCCGTCGCTGTTAAAATAATAAAGCTTTTCGTTTCCGCTTTCATCCTTTATTTTATTGCTGCCGAGATACATAAAGCCGAGATTTTTATCAAAGTAATACCACTTTCCGTCTATAAACTGCCAGTCGGTTTTTGCGATACCCTTGCTGTCCGAATACAGCCAGCTTTCTCCTATAATTTCGTTTTTATGATTTCTATCAAGGAAATACGTCCATCCGTAAGAAAGTGCACCGTTTGAATCGAAAACATATAGCTTGTCATCTATGTTCTGCGACCCTGTGAGCATCTCGCCTCTGGTACCGTCATAGCCGGCTTCAAAATAATACCACTTATAGTCTATGTACTGCCAACCGGTCTTCAAAATACCTTTATTGTCCGAGTAATACCATGAACCGTAGAATGTTTCTCCGTCATATTTATAGATAAGGTGATACCATCCGTATACAAGATTTCCGTCAAAGGAGAGGTTCCACAGCTTTCCGTCAATTTCAGTAGGACCTTGGTACATAAAGCCTTCTGAGGGATCAAAATAGTACCATTTTCCGTTTATGTTTTTCCAGCCGGTCTGTGCAACACCTTTAGAATCGGAATAATACCAGAATCCGTCTTGTAGTGTTCCTTTATAGTCCATGACCTTTTCCTGGTACCAACCGTATACAAGGTTTCCGTCATAGTTGAAAAGATATTTCGTTCCGTCAACCTCAACTACGCCTCTTGCCATTTCAAAGTCGTCTTCGTCAAAATAATACCATTTGCCGTCAAGCTTTTCCCAGCCTTTTGAAAGAACGCCGCTCTTATTTGCATAACGCCAATAAACGTCTCCGAGAGGTACATACTTTTTGCTGATCCATCCGGTAAGCATAGCTCCGTTCTCATTGAACATGTACGTTTTGCCGTCCTCCATGGTATAAAAGCAGTCACTGACCATGGTTCCATCTTCTTCAAAATAATACCAAACATTTTTGATCTGCTTCCAGCCTGTGGTAACGTTACCGTCCTGGTCATAGTAAAACCATGCTCCGTTTTCGTCCTGCTGCCAACCGGTGGTAACTGCACTGGCACTTAATGTGCAGAGCGTAAATACAACCGAGATGGCAAATACCAATCCCATAATCTTCAACAATTTACTCTTCATATCTTTCCTCCTTACTAAAAAATGTTAACAAATCCGAGTGTATTGCCGTCTGTAATTATACCATATAAAGGCACTATTTGCAATTTGACACTTTTACCAAAAAAAATATAAATATTTAGTGATGAAAAGAACTTCCTCCGCGTCTTCTTTTATGGCACGATATATATGGGCAGTACAACAAAAACGGTTATTACGAAAGGAGAAAACAATGATTTTTTTGACAACACCCATAAAAAAAATAATAAGTGTTATACTGTGTTCGGTGCTTACACTCTCCATGATATTCGGACTTTCCGGATGCGACAAACGCGAAGACACCGGCAGTACAACACAGAAAAAATTTAAAAGCAGAGGACAGTCCGTAGACCTCATGGAGGGCATAAAGTCAACCGAAGATAAATCCGACTACACCTGCGGCACCTGCAAGGACACGGACGCTGCCGCCTTTACGGATTTCGCGGTAAAGCTCTTTCAGCAGGCTGCGAGTGATAAAAACACCCTCATCTCCCCGCTCTCCGTGGTCATGGCTCTCAGCATGGCAATGAACGGAGCGGACAGCGAAACCCTCAGGCAGTACGAGGCTGCCTATGGGATTTCAATTGACGATATAAACTATTTTTCTAACCATATACGCAGCAATCTTAAAAATGACAAAAACACGAAGCTCACCATAGCTGATTCAATCTGGATAAAAAAAGACGACGGTCTCACCGTGAACAAGGATTTTCTTCAGACCAATGCAAACTTTTACGGTGCGGGCATATTTAAGTCCCCGTTTGACGACGGAACCGTTGCCGACATAAACAAATGGGTCTCGGACAATACGGACGGCATGATTCCTCAGATGCTCGACAAAATTGATAAGGATGCCGTTATGTTCCTTATAAACGCTCTGTGCTTTGATGCGAAATGGGAAGAGCCATATCTAAAAACACAGATATCAAACGACAAATTCACAAACATAAAGGGTGAAAAACAAAAGACCTCGTATATGACTTCAAACGAGTCAATATATATCGAGACCGAGCACGCTACCGGATTTGCAAAACCGTACTACAGCGGAAGATATGCGTTTGTCGGCATCTTACCGAACGAAGATATTTCACTCGGAGATTACATCGAAAAATATGCAAAGGAGGATATTGAAGTACGATTCAGAAAATTTGCTTCATTTGTATACAATCTTCCAAGCGGCGCAACACTTCCGTCGGTCAATGCAACCATACCGAAGTTCAAAACAGAATTTTCACAAAGCCTCAACAAGGATCTTCAGGCACTCGGTATAACAGACGCTTTCAACTATAAAAAAGCTGACTTTACGAAGCTCGGAAACCATGTTGAGGGGAACATATACATCGGCAATGTACTCCACAAGACATTCATAGAGGTCGGTGAACAGGGCACAAAAGCCGGCGCCGCAACCTCCGTTGAAATGGTTAAAGAAACTGCTGCAATGGATCCCGTAGAGCCGAAGACCGTGAGACTTGACAGACCGTTCATATACATGATACTCGACGTGGAAAACGAAATCCCCGTATTTATCGGCACGGTGACAGCTCTGTAAGCACAAAGGTAAAAACTTTACGGCAGACAATAACTTCACCGTAACGAGAACATTTAAGAATGACAAACTTATAAGCCCCGTGGAAGAAGCCGCCTCTGAGCGATGTAAAGGTTTCCTACTATACAACTTGGCGGAGCACTCAAAAATTCGGCGGAAGCTATCGCAAGCACCGGTGACACAAACCACGCTGCTACTATCGTTGCAGTCATCTTCCTCGGAGTTGCACTCGCAGTTTTGATAAAAAAGAAATAAAAATTCATTGATTTTAAATTACCTTTTAATCAATCTCATTTAACAAAGAACCCACCCCAAAAAGTCAAGCCTTTTTGGGGTAGGTTTTATTCAAAAAATAATATTTTCGGTGGCTTTTTACTGACCTGTTCAATTCAAATGCTTCCCTATTCAGGAGGATGATAAGCCCTTCAGTCATCCAGGTTTTCAAGTAATTTAATGTGGTTTTTATAATAATTCGTTACATAATAAGGTGTTATTGCAGCACGAAGTGAACCGCCGACAACGTCCATATGGTCGCCCTGATAAACAGGCATAACATTCCATACACCTTTATATACCTCTCCGTGATTGTCAGCCCAGTATGTAAACGGTTCATCGTCCGGATGAAGCGCAGAGTTTGTGTTGGAGGCACCGTCTGATTCAAGCCATGTCGAATCAATCTTTTCTCCGACTGACTTATCATACTTCGCGCTGCCGATAAGATTGCCGGTCAACCAAAACGGGATAAATGAAGACGCTTTCATTCTGTGATTTCCGTTTTGTGTAAGCATTGAATTGCTGGTTGAAACAGAAAAATGATATGCCTCATTGTTTATCTCAAGCATCCTGTTTAGCTCGCGGGCGCCTGCAAGAGAAAGATCATAGTATAGATTGTCCTTTGATCTCATTGCTTTTAATATTTTTCTTACTTTAAGCATATTCAAAGGATTGCATCTCTCCTTCGGGTTACTTGTTATTCCCCAATGATCAAGACACATATCATATATCCTGTTTGCCGGCGTATTGTCCATGATACCGGCAAATCCGAAGAATGTCACACACTTGAGCATCGGCAACAGAGGTCCTATTGCAGACATAACCGTTGTTCCGTTGTGCGGTCCGGCTATTGTTGTAACCGATTTTATCCAGTCTCCCTTTCCGCCTGTGAACAACGGTGAGATATCTCCTTTATCTGTGCCGGCAACCTCTTCGGGCGCACCGAACGCCATAAGCTGCGAAAACATTCTTACCGTTGCACCCCCGAAGCTGTGACCGAGTATATGCAGCTTATTGCGCCGTCCTTCTTCATCAAGCTTTCCCCATTCAGGCACAAGCGCCCTGTCATATGTGCGCCCGAAGCGGGAGTGGCCGTATTTTGCAGAATGTACTTTTCCGTAGTCTACGGTTCCGCCGACTATCTGTGCATATATCTCACACGCCCTGTCCCATGCGGAACCGAGACTTGAGATTGTCGGGGCATACGCCTCTTTGCCTTCGGCTTTGAGCATCCCGACAATCGAGCCGGAAAACATGCCAAAATACGGCGTATAATTATTTATGACCTCATCCTGACCGAATCCGAGCATACCGTGAATAAATATAAACGGATAATTTTTCTTTGACATTACATCGCCTCCTGATTTTATAAAGATTATGTTATACTGCGTTCTTAAGTTTTTTTGATTTTATCATATCCTAAAACAATTTATCAACCAATTTAAAAAAGCCGTCCCACGTCATATATGTTGAAAAATTCAAACACATACGTGCAGACGGCTTCGGTTTTTATGCGGCATCAGTTTTTTTGCAGTACAAGAATACGTCAAAACACATGTACCGTGAGAAAAAATCATGCAGCCTTTCTTCTCTTAACAATTTCAGAGACAATGGCTACTATGCTGATTATATACGCAATAGCGAGATCCTTAATGAATCCTGACAGCACATTTGAATCATTGAGAAAACTCGATGTAACTCCTATTGCATCAAAAATATTTATATCATATTCATTTTTATAAACCTTGTAAATCTCAAAGGAAAGACAAAAATATTCTGAAAAGAAAATCATGATAAGCGTTATAACGGCAGATACAACTATACCCTTTGTTGTAAGCGTACCGGATTTTGAAAATTTCACATAGCCGAAATTTGCAAGTAGAAAGATAGCAAGTCCGCAAACAGCGGCAATAACGCCGATTTGGTACACTGCGAAATAAAGAACTGCGCCGATAAGTGAAAAAAGAAGTGCTCCGATGAAACCAAGTACAAAATTCTCTTTGGTAATCTGCTTTGTTGTCTGTTCATCAACAGTAGGATTAATGCTTGTTTTTTCAGAAACAAATTCCCCGTTTAATCCCGATTTATCGCTTTCTACAGGCTTCGGCGCTTCTTTATGTATCTCGGTAGGATCAAAGGCTACTGCATTTTCCTTAAATTCATTCCCACCGCACGCCTCACAAAAATTTGCTTCGTCATCATTCTCCATACCACAATTTTTACACACTTTCCCCATCTTTTTTACCTCGCAAAAATATAATTCAAAAGTATATAAATTGTACCACATAACAAAGACATGTACAATTATTGATTGTTTTTCTTTTAATCATTCCTTCACATATTTCTTTCACAGTTTTTTATCATAATTCTGACTTATTTCATAGTTATTTTTTTCAAATCTTTCAGAGGTTTTCTCTCAAAAACTTTATTTCGTTTTTGTCAAGCCTTTATCGCCTTCTTCAAAGCTTCAACTTCTTTTTTATCCGTGATATCAAACATATCCAAAGCACTTTCAAATGAATGACCCTTCTGAATGAACTTTTTTATAAGCTCAAATCTGCCTTGTGCAAGACCTTCTGCTTTGCCTTGCATGATGCCTTCTGCCTTGCCTTGTATAATTCCTTTTTCTACTCCGTCAAGATATACACCGTCACTTAAGTTACACATGTCATCAAACACCTCCATAAAGGTTATAAACATCCTAGCACATTTTTCTCGCAAAGACAATATTCCGTAACCGTATTGTGAAGTTG
>ENA-OPXM01000676-OPXM01000676.1-human-gut-metagenome-genome-assembly--contig:-NODE-676-length-19124-cov-2.820022_pt1 | contig 19124 bp, 9 predicted proteins | sample MGYA00241707_ERZ502035 | MGnify/ENA primary metagenome ERZ502035 (study PRJEB25962, sample SAMEA2043051) | human gut metagenome | biome: human gut; feature: human-associated habitat; material: faeces... | reverse complement strand
TTTCAGACTGAACACGGCTTATCAGCCCTTGATTTTCCATTCTTTCCAGCATCGTCGTAAGAGATGTTATCGCTAATCCGCATTTGACCGAGAGTGACCTGATCGAAATTCCATCCTCCTGCCACAGCACATAAAGAATGCGCCCCTGGGCTCCATTGAACGCATCAATATTCTTTTCGCTGAGAATCTTCTCAAAAATCCGGTCTCCAAGTTGTTTTATTTTGGTGACAAGAAATCCTCCATTTGTTTTCATGCAAAAGCTCCTATATAGTAGTTTATAAAATCATACTATATAGGAGCTTTATTGTCAAGAGCTTGTATGTTTGAATAGAGGTAAATTCCGATTTGTCAGCCTCATTCTATCGCATACTCGGTACATTTCCCGGCTTGCGTATCACAGCGGCAATGCAGGTATTCCACCATTGCCGCTGTGATTTTCTTTTTAGCGTTCTCTGTCTGCGGATGATTTTTGCGGCTCCTCCTCACCACGCTCACCGTCCACGATCTCGTTCTCTCTTTTGTCGAGATTGAGCATCGCATTCAGTTCATTTAGCCGTTCCGATTTGGCTTTCAGTTCTTCCTCCTGGGGAAAGGGCTTCTGTACCTCAGCCTTTGCGTTTTCAAGCTGAACCCGTGTATTCTCCAGCTGCTCGGCACACGCTACCATTCGTTCCTCAAAAGCGCCGAGGGTGTTATCCAGTCGCTGAATATTGCCGAAGATGTCCGTGCCCAGCGTGACCGTATGCCGCAGCTGATGAATCAGCGTGATCTTATATTCCCGGCTAAAGGTATCGAAGGACAGCTCCATATCAAAGCCTCGGTACTGACCGATGGGAATCGGGTCGGGGCTTGTCATGGACTTGCAAAGGCCGAGGATGGCATCGCCGGCAGCCTTCTTTTCCCTTACTGTGCCGCCCGGCATAAACATCGGAGAGAAGCCGTCCTCGTTGGGCTCGGTATTTCTTTTTCGCTGGTCAATATCCGCCCGATAGCCCTCAATGCGCTGCTCCAACGATTTGATTTTCTGCGGAAACTCCTTCAGAATTTGATCCTCCAGAGCATAGCGCTGGCTCAGATGGTTGGCCTTGAGCAGCTTCAGGCGGGACACATCAATGTCCAGATCCATCTTCTCCTTGATGTGGGGATTGCCGGCGCACAGCGCCTTGATTTCCGCATAGCTCAGGGCGGTTTCGTCAATGTCCTCCGCAGAACGCACCGGGGATTTGCTGGTCATGATCTGCCCAATGAACTTCTGCTTGGATTCCACCAACTGATACAGGTAGCTGTCGAAGGTGTTCTCGGTCACATAGGTGTAGATATCCACTTCCGGGTTCTCATTGCCTTGCCGGATGATACGACCTTCCCGCTGCTGCAGGTCAGACGGTCGCCACGGACAATCCAAATGATGAAGTGCCGCAAGCTTCGTCTGCACATTGGTGCCGGCTCCCATTTTCTGCGTGGAACCGATGAGCACACGCACCTGACCGGAGCGCACCTTGCCAAACAGCTCTTTCTTTTGCGCCTCGGAGTTTGCCGTATGGATATAGGCGATTTCCTCTGCCGGAACGCCCTTGGCAATCAGCTTGTTTTGGAGATCATCGTACACATTGAACTTGCCGTCGCCGTGGGGCGTAGACAGGTCGCAGAACACCATCTGTGTCGATTTCCGGTCGGCGGTGCGCTGCCAAATATCAAAAACATTCTCCGCACACGCGCCCACCTTGCTTGTCTCGCTGTCGGGGAGCATATCGTTCATGAGCCGCTGATCCAAGGCGAGCTTTCTGCCGTCATTGGTGATGAGGAGCATGTTATCCACGCTGGAATCCACCATCTTATTGCGGACACGCTCAGCTCGTTCCGAAAGAGAGGCCACCATTTCCTTTTGCGTTTCCGATGGCTTCAAAACAACGCTGTGGTAATGGGCCTCCGGCACGGGGAGCTTGAGCATATCCGCCGTTTGAATATCTGCGGTCTCCTTGAACATTGCCATGAGCTCCGGTAGATTATAGAACTTGGCAAACCTCGTTTTGGCGCGGTAGCCCGTGCCCTCCGGGGAGAGCTCGATGGCTGTCACCGTCTCACCGAAGGTGGAGGCCCAGGCATCGAAGTGGAGAAGGTCATTCCTGCGCAGCGCTCCGTACTGGAGATACTTCTGCATGGTGTACATCTCCACCATGCTGTTGGAGATGGGTGTGCCGGTGGCAAACACAACGCCTCTGCCGCCGGTCAGCTGGTCCAAATACCGGCACTTCATATACAGGTCGCTGGACTTCATGGCCTCAGTTTGGCTGATGCCGCCCACATTCCGCATTTTTGTAAATGCGGCGAGGTTTTTATAGTAATGCGCCTCATCGATGAAGATACGGTCAACGCCCAGCTCTTCAAAGGTCACAACATCATCCTTGCGGGACTGGTCATTGAGCTTGTCCAGCTTCTGCTTGACCGTTTTCTTGGTTCGCTCCAGCTGCTTGATGGAGAAATTATCCCCACGGTTTTTCTTCAATTCAGAAATGCCGTCCAGCACTTCATCCAGCTGTTGCTGCAGGATGGCACGCTGTCGTTCCAGGGACATGGGGATCTTTTCAAATTGGCTGTGCCCAATGATGACCGCATCGTAGTCGCCGGTGGCAATGCGCCCGCAGAACTTCTTGCGGTTCTTGGTCTCAAAGTCCTTCTTGGTGGCCACAAGAATATTGGCGGAGGGATAGAGCTGGAGGTATTCGCTCGCCCATTGCTCCGTCAGATGATTGGGGACCACAAACAGGCTTTTTTGACACAAGCCCAGCCGTTTGCTCTCTTGGGCCGCCGCTACCATCTCGAAGGTCTTCCCAGCCCCAACTACATGCGCAAGCAGGGTGTTGCCGCCGTAGAGGATATGGGCAATGGCATTGACCTGATGCGGCCTCAGCGTGATCTCCGGATTGATTCCCACGAAATTCAGGTGGCTGCCGTCATACTCACGGGGGCGAATGCTGTTGAACTTCTCGTTATACAGCTTGGTTAGCTGCTCCCGGCGTTCCGGTTCGCTCCATATCCAGTCTGCAAAGGCCTGCTTAATAAGCTCCTGCTTGCCCTGTGCGATGGCGGTTTCTTTCTTGTTGAGCACAGCCGTTTTTCTGCCGTTTCCGTCCTCGATGTAGTCAAAGATTCTTACATCTCGGAGGTTCAGGGTTTCCTCCATGATCTTATAGCCATTAACTCTGCCGGTGCCGTAGGTGTTGTGGGCTTTTACATTGCTACGGTCATAGGATTTCCCCTCCACATTCCATTCGCCGGTGTACTGCGCGTAGTGAACATGGATGTTCCACTGGCAGTAGCGTGGGGTGCTGAACAGTTCAAACATGAACTCCTCAATGATTTCCGGAGGCAGCCATGTTGCGCCCAACCTTACGGAAATCTCACTTGCCGTCAGGTCAACCGGCTGCACCGCCTCAAGCGCACGAATATTCTCACCGTAATCTTCGGGGTAGAGCTCCGCACTCTGCTTTGCCCAACGGAGCTTTTCACGGACATTGCCGGAGAGGTATTCATCTGCGGGAAGATACTTCGGCTTGCCGTCCTCTTCGCTTATGTGCATGGGGTTGAGGAAAATAACACCCTTCAAATCCTCGAACAGCTCCTGCTCGGTTTTGCCGGTGAGCTGTGACATATACGGCATATCGATTCTTGCTTTTTCTGCAATGGACAGGGCATAGGCCTCGGAAGCCGTGTCAACCGACTGCACCGTTACCTTCTGCTTGATGGTCCGCTTGGAGAACATATCCGCCTTGCGGAGGAAGTTGCCCTCATCGTCCAGCACCTCCAGCGAAGCAAGCAGGCAGTAGGAGCTGTCGGAATTGAACGCCGAGTTGTTGGCTCTTGCGCTGATAAGCCCGTATTTCTTGCTAAAGTCGTCATAGAGCCGATTGAGCTTTTCCTGCTCCGCCTTGATATCGGCATCGGGATAGTCCTCCGTCTGGTACTCAATCAGCGTCCGGACACAATCACGGATGGCAATCATGCCTTTGATGCGGCTTTCGGCAGTTGCAGAAACATCCACGGGATTCATGCGGCTGTTTTCACGGTAATAGATTTTACCGTCCACCACCGTGAAGCTGAAATTGCGCACATCAGGGTCAGCGGGAATAGAAAGGTCCTCATCCTCCGCTTCAAGATCGTCGATTTCAAATTCAGTAATCTCGGCATGAATGTTCTGGATGGCATCCCGCAAGAGGTCCCCAAGCTCTGCATTTTCGTAAGCAATGCAGGCGGACTCCATGCCGTGAGGCCCACTGACCATCTGTATGTCGCCCAGCACCATTTCAGGGTTGTCCACAAAATAGGCGTTCATCCGGATGCCATTGGCGTCGGTGGCCAGATGCACCCAATCGGGCTCAATGTCAATCAGACGGTCTCTCTTCTGGAGAAAGATAATGTCCGATGTGACCTCCGTGCCGGCAGCGGCCTTGAAGGTGTTGTTCGGCAGCCGGATAGCACCGAGCAGGTCGGCTCTCTGCGCAATATACTTTCGAACATTGGGATTTTCCTTATCCAGCGTACCCTTTGAGGTAATGAAGGCGATCACGCCGCCGGGTCTCACCTTATCCAAGGTGCGGGCGAAGAAATAATCGTGAATGAGGAAGTTGTGCTTGTCATAGCGCTTGTCGGGCACCTTGAACTGCCCGAAGGGGACATTGCCGATTGCAGCGTCAAAGAAGCTGTCGGGAAGGTTTGTATTCTCGAAGCCCTGCACTGCGATGCTGTTTTTCTGATAAAGTTGCTGCGCAATTCGCCCGGAAATACTGTCAAGCTCCACGCCGTAGAATTTCGCGTCATTCATGCTTTCGGGAACAAGTCCCATAAAGTTGCCGATGCCACAGGAGGGCTCCAGCACATTGCCGGTCTGAAAGTGCATATTCTCCAAGGCGCTGTACACGGCCTTGATCACTACGGGCGGCGTATAGAAGGCCGTCAGCGTGGATTCTCTCGCCGCCGCATATTCCTCATCGGAAAGCACATTCTTCAGCTCGGTATAATGGGGATTGTCCTCCTTGAAGAACTCAGAGAGACCGCCCCAACCCACATAGTCGGCAAGTACGCGCTGCTCCGTGGGTGTTGCCAATCGGTTTTCCGCATCCAGCTTGTTCAGGAGCTGAATGGCACGGATATTGTGATAGAACCGTTCCAGCGGCGTGCCCACGCCGATATCATCGCTCTCGATTTGGAAGTTGGTTCGGTACTCGGTGTTGATCTCCGGGTGCAGCACATGAGGCGCGATCTTGGAAGGCCTTTTCACTTGTAGAGGCGGGGCGAGCGCTTCTTCCTGGTCATCCAGCAAGGCTTCCGCATTGGGGTAGGTCACGACCTCGCCGTCTTTGACGGTGCTGATGGGCAGAGCATCCAATTCTTCGTCCGTTAGGCTCTCAATTTCGGAATCGTCTTCTGCCAAATCTTCCGTTTCTCTGAATACCCGTGTGCCGTCCGCACCAAACTCCGCCTCATATCGGTCAGTCTCTCGCGCTGCTTCCCGGTCTGCCTCTAAAGATAGAATATCCTCGTGAATCTTCAGGAGGTTTTCCGGCGTGAACTCGATATAATCGCAGTCCATCTCATAGTCATTTTCAGCTTCCATGAAGAACGGAGTATTGATGTCCGCAAGGAACTGATCCGACATTTCTTCAAGGTCATTTCGGAAGTTGGTGGCGTTTTCCGGATGGCTGGCAATGTCATACTGCTCGACAAGCTCCTCAAAAACAGAGAAATCAAGATCACCGGAAACATACTGTCCACCTGCATCTGCATCGGGATTGAAGTAGATCCAGTGAACCTTGTTGCTGCCGGTGTCAAGGGATATTCTCGCCTTCGTATTGTCTGCGACAGGGGGTTCTTCCACGACTTGCAGCAGCTTGTCATTCAGCGGATTTTCTTTGAGCCGGTTATCGAACTCTTCACGAGTCAGCTCCTTGTTAAACAGCGGGAACTGCATATCAAAGAGGACGACCTTCTTTTCGTCAAAAGACAGCAGCTCGTATTCCTGCGTGACGATATAGACCGTGTCACCAAGATGATAGCGGTATTCCTTCCGGGGGTCCGGGGGAGGGTTCAGCTCATCAAAGGTCGGCTCAAGCGGCTTTGCCACATCGCTGTTCAACGCTTCCAGCATGGCTTCGCATCGTGCGGTCAGGTGGGTGTTGTCCGCAATGATCGAATTCATTGCCTCGCACATCATGGGGAGGATGAAGTCACCCTCCGCAGTCCTGGCGTGCATTTTCTTTTCGCCCACGCTGAACGCACTCCAACAGCTCGACAAATAATACAGATTCAGCGCTTTGCTTTCCTCGCCAAGCTGCGCCACAAAGTCATTGTAATCATAGACAATCGACCGGAACTCCTCAGAGATTTCACCTCGTTTCCTCCGAGCTTCTGCCTGCTCCCGGTAGGCAGGATAGTTGTCCTTTTCTGCTTGGCTCAGATAGCGGTCGGCTCGGATCAATTCCCCGATCCGCTTCTCGGCCTTATTCCACCGCAAAAGCAATTCTGCATCGGGCTGAGAGATTCTGCCTCTGCTGATTTTGATTCCCTTGGCGTCGTGGCTTTCATCGAGATTTCTGCCGGAAACGGCAGGATACGCGCCGCCGATGCCGTATTCGTTTTTCAAAAAGGCGATATTGTTCTCAGAAGAATCCTGTTTGAGAAACTGCTCATAGATGCGGAATTTGCCCTGATGGATGCCGCTGCCCCGTGTCAGAATGGCGTCGATGTCCTCCTGAGAAATAGCAAAAGCGGAGGACTTTTCTTCCTCCGCTTCTGCGATAATTTCCTGCTGCTGTTCAACTGTGGGGAGCGTTACGCGTAGATCAGGTCGTTCAGAATCACTTCCTCCGCCGAGTGACGAATGGAATTCATCATCTGAACCCACCGCATCTGATCCTCTGCCTTCAGCTGCTCCGTCACTCCGTTCAGCGCCTTCATCTGCTCGGTCAGGTCGTCCAGCATCTTCTGCGCCTGCCGGTCCACCTCCTCCAAATGACTGTTCAGTGTTCCGTTCAGCAGCATCCCGGTGTAGATCCCATCCCGGTGCTCGCGGAGGAATGTCCGCCGCAGCATTCCATACTTCCCAAGCTTCGGGCTCTCTGGCACGGTCAGATCGGGAATCAGATAGTCCCCCTGCATCGTATAGGTCAGTTCCATGTTCGTTGCTCCTTTCCTTGTTTTCTGTTCGGTTCTTATGATACGCAGAAGGACCGGTCTGCGCAAATGTGCGAATTTTCCGCTTTTCCTCCTTCTCCATCTCCTTGACGGTTTCGCCCATTTCACGGATGACCATCTCAGAAATATCGCTGACTGCGGCACCGAGCACGGAGATAACCTCCACGGTGTTGAAGTCAAAGAGGTGGCTGAAATCCTCCCGGTCAAAATACTGCCTCGGCTCATACCCTGCACGGGAGAGCGCCATAAAAGCGACGCTGCTTTTCAGCGTGGTTTTCAGCCATGCTTCAAGGCTTGTGTCGTCCAGCTCTTCCAGAAAGCTGCCGGCTTTGACAGCGTTCAGCTCCATGAGATAATCTGAAAGATTATCCTCCACGGCATAACCGGAAATATCTATGAGAAGGTGCGGGAAATCTCGCGGCTCCTCCACATCGCCGAAGCTGGCCTGAAGGCTTTCCGATACCGCATATTCGTACTCCGGCTTCATCTGCCAAAGGGTGATGTTCCTTCCGGCACGGCTGTTGGTGTCGGAGATATCAAAGACATGTCTCAGCTTGTAGGGAACATCTCTGTCGATCAGCAGGGCAATGCCTTTCGTGCCCTTGTTTACCCATCTGCCGAGTTTATTCCATGTGTCGATTTCCGCACACGCCGTTGCATCTGGCTTCTGCGCATGGATGAGCAGCTGCTCCTTAAAGCTGTACTTGTAGTTGTTTGCCGCCGTAATCAGAAAATCGGTATATCGGTCGGCATTGGAGGCGATATCCCTGGCAGTCTGGGACGCCATCTCCAAAATGATTCTGTATTTGCTCGGCATGGGAACTCCCTCCTTATCTTACTTTGATCGTAACCTCAACGGTCTGCGCATTCTCTCCGAGGATCGATGCAAATAGAAGCCCGGTTCTGGCGTTGGACACCTTGGTCACCAACTCATTCAACCGGTAGACGGTGGTATTGATCTCTTCCTGATTATCTGCGTAATAGTAGCCCGTTTCATCGCTGCAAATAGGAAAGCCATCCTGTCGCAAGGCACTGATCTTGCGGCGAATATTTCGTCCGTCAAGCAGAAACAGCTTTTCAAGCTCCTTGCTGTGGATGGCATTTTCTTTGCCAATATGATTTTTACGGAGATACTCGCAGATGGCTTTCTTCTTATCCATAGCTTCTCCTTATCTCTCAGGTTCGTGTTCTTTTCTCTTTGGGGACACTGTCTGAGGCTTTCTGCGGGAACTGTCCTCTACGAAAAGTCCTTTTGGCAGTGTATCCAGGTCGTTCAGAAACGCACGGGAAATGGTCTTGCCGTTCCGGTCTCGATAGAGAACGACGCACAGCGGCTCTCCGTGATAGAGCGACTCCTTCAGGTCATCCAGGAAGCGCTGCTCATCGCTGTACGCAACGCTGCTGCATACTTTTCCGTTGAAAGCCAAATAGTCCAGTCTGGCAATATAACTTTCGCTCGGCAGTGCGTTGTTCATCGTGCCTCACCTCGCTCTCTCCGCCTGGTTGGAAAGCTCCAGCCGTACACTTTTCCGATCTCATCGCCAAGCCTGCGGGTGACACGGACGATATCTGCTCTGGTGGCTGTGCCGTTGTAGATTTTTTCTTTGAGCCGGTCTTTCTGTGCCTGGGAAACATTGTCCTTATATACCCGATAGAGATAATGGTTTGTGCCGTCATGGTGGGTGTCATCGCACCGGAAGTCTCCGTTTCGGTCCACATACCATGTGGTGTAGTCGTAATCAGAGTAAAGGCAGTCCCGGATATTGCCGCTGGGAATTTCTTTGTATCCCGTGCGCCTGCCATTCCAAAGCCCCAGATCGGCAACAACCAGAATGGGCTGGGGAAGTTGAATGTCCAGATTGAGTCGTTCGTCCTCAAGGTAGTGCCCGTTTTCCTCATACATCATAGCGATGCGGTCGTCCTCGGAAAGCGTCGGATATTCTTCCTCCATCCAATCTTTCCACTCCTCATAGTCAAGGTCAGCATTGGACCAGATGCGATAATCGTCCTTACTCATCGTGCATCACCTCTGTCCTTCGGCATCACAGGTTTTCCGTCCGCATCGTAATTTCTAGGGTCTGCGGCGGGCACCTGAAAGCCGAACATAGAGCCGGCCTTCATCGCTTCTTCCTGCGCTCGGCTGACGCCGAGCTTTACATTATACTCATTCGCGATGCTCCGGGCTTCGTCCTTGTCGGTGACGGGAATGTCCGTCTTGAAGTAGCCCTTTTCGCCGCGCTTGATGATGATGATTTCGTCGCTGCCGGAAAGAACGCTGTAGCACCGCTCGGGCAGGTTGTCCCGAACCGGCTCACAGGTATGACCGCCATATTCCATGCGCTCGGCAAACTCACAGATGTGATAGAGGTTGCTCCCGATCTCCACATGGTAATCGTCGATATACCGGCAGGTGCGAATCTGGTCTTCATTCCACGAATAGTGGATTTTCACCTTGCCGCCATCCGGAATGCGAAACAGCTCCTTGTAATGGCTGTCAATAAACCGGATTCCTTTCTCTGCGTCCTTCAGGTGCTGATCGAGCCAATCCCGGCGATAGCAATAGCAGTACAGGTTATATTCGCCTCTGTCCGGGTTCAGGCGCAGAAGGTAGGCATACTTTTCGGTATCCACACGAACGCCATAGTAGCCCGGCTCCTCCTGCATCCGGCTTTGTGGGGTGCAGTAGCAGTACTTGGCAAGCGCCCTGCGGTTATGAAGAATGTCGCCTTCCTCACGCAGAGAGTTGATTACATCATCAAACTCTGCCTTGAACCCATCGGTTTTCAGCTCCTCCCGGAAATCAAACCAGCTGCTGAAAAAGCCGTTGCCGTCTGTATCCATGTCTGCCCGGAGGTGGCCGATCAGTCCGGTTTGCATGGAAATCTGCGTGCTCTGGCGAAAGGTATATTTGTCCTCCGCCTCGATCATTGCTCTTTTTTCATACTCGATCATCTTGCGTCACCTCTTTCTTTAGTCGGTTTCTTTTCCTGCGCGTGCATCTCTTTCGCTTTCTCCAAGCCCTTCTGCGCCCATTCGGGAAGCTTCTTTTCATCCATGACGCCGAGAAAATCCGTGCGGTAAAAGGAGGTCTTTCTCCCGTCGTACAGAGAAATGCAGTAGCAGGTACGCCCTCGCGCATTTGCCTGCGCGCCGAAGCCACCGGTACACAGCATAAGTTGGTGATTGGCGTGGCGGAACTCAGGCCGGAGAATGCTGCCCTTGATGACAACCACCTTGTTCTCAATGGAATCTTTGTAGGAAACCGGCGCGCAGCTTTCTGCCATGAGTTCCTCATTTATGCCGACCTCCTGACAGGCTCTCTCGTTTTCCTGAATAATCTCCTCGGCTGCATCTGCTACGCGCTGTCCGAACACCTTTGCAATCTCTGCAAAATCGTCGCTGACCAGCACTCCGGAATAGCGCTCGAAAATGGCGTTGGTCTCTACAAAGCAGCACATATACCGTTCATCCTTGTCGGCGTTGGGATTCTCGCCCAGAGCAATATCCTTGTGCCCGATATACATGGAATACTTTACGGAGTAATCTCCGATTTTTCTTGTCTCTTCCATAGCGTCTCCTTTTATAAGCGGGGCGGCATCTGTAAAAAGATGCCGCCCCTTGCCGTTTTACTTTCTGTTCTTCAGGCGAAGAACGATCAGCCCTGCGATAATAAACACCACAAGACCGATGCCGATAATGACCTTAGCGTTCATGCTTGCCTACCTCCTTCTTTTTGCGGAAGGTAAAGAAAGCCGCCGCACCTGCACCGATTGCAGAGATACCGGCAAGTGCCGCCCAAAGAGGCATATTGGTGGTATCTCCGGTTTTGGGAATATCCGTAACAGGCTTGAGCTTGTTATGGAACTTGGCAACGACCGTCTTTCCTTCGTGAACGGTTACGGTGACATTTGCGGGAAGCTCATACTTCTCGTTGGCTTTGTTGGACACCTCGGAGATCACATAATCGCCGATGCGCAGCCCCTCAATGTGAATCTGCCCCTTCTCATCGGTCATAAAGTCCTTGCTGAAGGCATTGCCGGTGATATCCGTGCCCTCCACGCGGAAGGTAAAGCCCTTCAGCACGCCGTCATCCGAAGTCTTTTCAATGCGAATGCCTCCGGTCTGTGCCTGGTTGACAAAGCCCTTTCCGGCCTCATTTTCCACGACGACGGTTTTACCATCTTCCTTAATGGAGAAACTGTAGGTCTTCTCATCAAGGAAGAATCCCTTGGGGGCCTCGGTTTCCTTCAGCGTGTAATCGCCGTAGGGCAGATCATCCAGCTTGTAGACGCCGTCGGACAGCTCCTCCATCTGATCCACGAGCTTTCCGTCACGGTATACCTCAAAGATCGCACCGCTCAGATGGTGGTCGGGATAGTTTTTATCCACCTTGGTCAGCTGAACGCTGCCGCAAATGAGCCTGTTGTTGATCTCGATCTCGACCACAGCGCCGTTCTGGTTCACTTTCACAGCATGGGGCGTCTCATCCAGCACATAGCCCTCCGGCGCGGCGATTTCACGGACCACATACTCGCCATAGGGGATACCCGTAAAGGAGAAGCTACCGTCCTCTGCGGAAACAGTGGTCAGAATAGGCTCTGTGCCGTCTGTGAGGAACAGGCCGATGGTAGCTCCGGCCAGCGCCTTGCCGTCCTCATCCTTCTTCATGCCGTGGATTTCCCCGTAGATCATCTCGTTGGTAATGCTCTTTCCGTCATTGACGGCAAGCTCCACGACGGGGATTTCCTGGCCGGCATAGGCGAAGGTCACAGGGTACTTCTCATCGGAGAGCATATAGTGGCTATCGGTGCTGATTTCTCTGACATAGTAGCTGCCGAAGGGGACATCGCTCTTGAGCACGGCTTTCCCGTTTTCGTCAAGGGACAGAATCTCAATCAGTCCGTCCGCAGGAATGACAGAGCCGTCTGCTGCGGTAAGCTCCTCGGCGGCATAGAAGCCGAAGGTCACGGCGGAAAGCTCGTTATTCATACCGATACCGAACTGCTTGTTCTGCTCCAGCACCTTGGAAAGAGAAATCCGCGCCTTCTGTCTGTCATTGCAGAAGCTGGCAGCCGTTTCGGTGATCTCAATTTCCTGGCCGGCGTAGACAAGTTCTGCGGTATGGGCGTCTTTGTTTACGACCATGCCATCGGGAGCTTTCATCTCGGTGATTTCGTATTTTCCCAGATACAGCGGCTTGCTTTCCGCCATGCCATCTGCGCCGGTGGTCACCGTATCCACCACCTCGCCGGCGCTGCAGCGCAGCGTACCGTCCGGAGTGTAGATGTCCTCCGTTGCCTTGATCTCATAGGTTGCTCCCGCAAGTCCCTGCACCGTATAGACCGGCTGATAGACCCCGTCCGCCGCCGCAACAGAGGCAAACACCTCACCGGTTTTGGAAATCTTGATGATGCCCTTCTGCGCGTAGTTGCCCAGCTTCACTGCAACGACCGTCACACCGCTTTCCTCGGTGGAATTCTCTTCGGCCACATCGAACTTGACCGCCTCATGACTGAGCACATAGCCGTAAGGAGCGGAGACCTCCTTGAGGGAGTAGCCCTTGCCAAACTCCAGCTTCTCCGGCGTGATGAGCATGCCGGCGTCATTGGTGTAGAAGGTGTCGATGGTGGTGACCTCCGGGTAGGTAAAGGTCATTTCCACCTTAGAGCCATCCGGACGGAAGATCTGGAAGCCCGCACCCGCATAGGGAATGGTATTACCGGTCTCCGCATCCACCTTGATGACCTTAATGAAGGACTCAAAGTTGGCATTGTTGATGAGGTAGCGGTAGGTCTCGCTGTCCTTGGCAATGAACACATCAAAGTCGCTCATCAGCTCACGACCCTCCCAGCCGGAGACCTGATGCACGGTATACACGCCGTAGGGCAGGTCCTTGCTTTGGGCAAAGCCGTTTTCATCGCAGGTCAGATAGTCCCGCTCCGTATCCTTTGCCGCCTCATAGCTGCCGGCAGATTTCAGATAGATGGCAAAAATCGCGCCTTCTTCGGGCGTTTCAATTTGTGTGTCGCCGTTATCCGAGTGCTTGATGATGGCGATATTGCCCTTCTGCACCTGCTCGGCAACAGCCACAGCAGGCGCAGCGTTCAGCTCAACGGTGTAATTGGCCGCCTCTGCACCGACAGGATAAACGGTGCTGTCCAGAAGATAGCCCTCGGAGGGGCTGATCTCCCGAATCGTCCAGTCGTCGCCGCAGACATAATAGCCGGTGGTGAACTGGCCGTTCTCGTCGGTGTAGTAGGTATCCGCAAGCTGATCGCCCTTATAGATGCCATAGGCGGCACCGGCAAGCGAAGCGTCGCCCTGCGCCGTTCCGACCTCACAGTCACTCTTAGTGACGGTGACATTGAATTTCTTGAGGATGTTGGAAAAGCTCTTATTGGTTACACTGTTCCATTCCACTGCGGCGCTCTGACTGTTGGGAACCACATAGCGAATGGCGGTGTCCATCTCCTCCAGTGTGTAGCCGGTGCCGATAAGCACATCCTTAAAAGTCGCAACACCGTTTTCGTCGGTAATTGCGTATTCATCTACAGACAGGCCGCTAAGGGAGGTTCCAAAAAGGTGGAATTTCACGCCCTGATTCAGCCCATCCTCGGAGGTCTTGGTCACGGTCAGATCGCCGCGGCGGAGTACATTGTTGAAGGAAACCGTCGCCGTCTGTCCGGCGAGCACGGTAACACGGTGGCTTTCCTGGGGCACATACTTGTCATAGCTCTGCTCGGTGACGGTATAAATGCCGGGCATCAGATTGTCGATGTGAATTTCACCGTTTCGGTCGGTGGTAACGGTCTGATTGACGCCCTCGCCGGTGATGGTGAAGGTAATGCCATCCACCTTGCCTTCCTCGCTGGCCTTGATGATTTTAGCGCCGCCATAGCTGACCTTCAGATTCAGAAAGGCTGTGACCGGGTCGCTGACCGTAGCGCTGTAGGTAACAACATCCTGCATGGTGCCGTCTGGGCCATAGTGCCCATCGCTCCACACCACAACACCCTTACGCAGAGCCTCCTTTTCGGCAGTGACCCGGAGCGTAGCATTAGGGGCATTCTGGGTTAAAATCGTCAGCACATTTCCCTGAACAGAGAAGGACACACCTGTTTGGTTAGCAGAGAAACGGTAATTGCCCAGGACGCCGTTGGTATCTGTCAGCGTGGCCGAATAGCAGCTGCCGTCCCAGTTCAGCTCGACAGTCTGTGCCTTGCCGGTACTTCTGGCCATGAAGCTGGGAACGATGGTATGCTTCTGCACGCTGTCCTCAATGCTGTCATAATAAGCGGAAAAGCGGCTGTACAGCGGGTGGCTGGTACGGTAAACGGATTTCACTGCGTCGGCACTGCCGGGGGCCACATGGTTAAAGTTTGCATCCCGTTCTCCGACGACCGTTTCCCACACTAACGCCTGGGTGGCCATCATATGTGCCAGTTTGTCGGCATCCGCATCATTCTGCGATCTCCACGAGGTGGAAAGATTGCCCTGATAACCGTACTGCATGATCCGGCCCAGCAGGGTTTTGATGGTGTCAGCGTCGATGGTGCTGTTGCAGTCGGACGGGTAGTTCTTCCAATAATCCTCGCCATGGTGGGAATATGTCTTGCCCAGCAAGCGGGGCACGCCCGGCTCAATGCAGTAGCAGGCCTGTCCATCGAAGGAGCCGATGGTGTGCAGCGTGGTCATCCAGGTTGCCTCGCCGGAGGTCCAGCCATTCATGTAGTGAAGCTCATCGTGACCCCATGTGCCGCTGTAATCCAGATTGGCGTCCCCGTCTCTGGGGAAGCCTACGGAATAGGACTCAGCGGTTTCTCCGGCAGTCGAGGCAGCAAAGGCCGTAGTCGTGCCGATGCCCATGAGCGCGGTGAATGTCATCAGGACTGCAAGCAGTCCCGATATTCCCCGCCTGAAAATGCTTGTTTTCATATTAGTTTCATTCCTCCTGAAATTGAATTTTGGCATGAAAAAGCGCCGTATTTCTACGACGCTTCTCAATGTGGTATAAAGTTTTATGCGTACCCGATATAAATCAGGTAACTGCCTGTGCCGATGCATTCGTACCAGACCCAGACATCTGTGATGCTCTCGTCCTCGGCGTATCGCTTCAGGCGGGAGCTGATGTCGCGTTCCAGATAGATGCAGTCCTGCTCTGCGGAAATCGGATTGTCCCAGCAATCGGTTGCCGAGCTATCCAAGGTCAGTCCCAAGCTCACCGCCGTGCTTTTTGCGTAGGAAATCCAGTGCTCGATATCAAATGCGGGTTCAGTTTCCGGAGTCGGTTCCGGCTCGGTTATCGCAGGAACGGACGGTTCCTCTTTTGGACATTCTGTTTTCTCCGGCTTCTCCGGAATCACGGGGGGCTGCTTGGCTTCTTCCGATGCCGGCGCGTTCGATTCCGTGGGTGCGCTTACCGGCTCAGAAGAAATAGCAGGGCCGCTTTCGTGCTTGTCCTCATTCGGCATGGAATCTGCGGGATCGACGGCTACTGTGGGAGCGTTTGGTTCTGTGGATACCGGCTCAAAGGAAGCAGGCGTTTCTTCCTGTGGCGTTGGAGCTTTCGGTGTGTTTCCTGTTGTTTGCCCTTGCAATGGCTCTGCGGCGCATCCGGAAAGCAATGCGGCAAGCAAAAGTACGCACAATATAAGAAGCTTTTTCATGGGATGACCTCCAATGACTGTTTTTCTCATATTGTACGAATGCACCTGGTCTTCTTCAATTATGTCGCTTCCTATTTTCTCTTTGAGCTGGTATTGCCGGTAAATGAGGGGGAGAGTGTGAGAGGGGGAATGGCGCTGACGCAGCGTCAAAAGGGTAGACTGCCCCCTTGGCGAAGAACCTATCTTGCGTCATTCCGACTTTTCTGCCGTTCCTGATACCGGTGATAATATTCCAGCGCTTTTAGAATATAGTCACCGGTTTTTTCGTAAGGAACGCTGGCGGGGATAAATCTTCTGGCCTCAGCGTACTTGATGTTGATCTTCTCCCTCTGGTTCGGCTTTTCCTCGCTCATGATCGACTCGATGACCTCGTTGGTCAGCTTCCCGTCCTGGGAGAACCGCTTCAGCTTGATGGCCTGGGCAAGGGACGGAGTGGCATCCACATAGGCGATTTGCTCCAGCAAGGCACTCTGTTCCTCTTTTTGCAGGTAAGAGAGTTCCACCGCCGGTCTGAACGCAATGCGCCCTTCATCAACCAAATCCAGAAGCTCCGGAATGAGCTCTGTAAGACGAATATAGCGGAACACCTGTCTTTCACTGTCTGAACTCTGCTGTGCGATTTCTCCTGCGCTGTTTAACTTTGTGCCCACTGGGCAGAAAGTTAAATCTGTACGCTGTCCTTGGCGATTCATGGCCTCCAAGCGCATCTTGTAGGAAAAAGCCTTTTCACTCGGCAGTATCACAGAACGCTGCAGGTTCGATTCCACCATTAGAATGATGGCCTCGTCTCGGGTCATCTCCCGCACCTCGGCCTTCACGGTATCAAACCCGGCAAGCTCACAGGCCTTCCTTCTGCGATGCCCTGATACGATCTCGTACCGACCATCTTCCTTCGGTCGGAGTGTGACAGGGGTGATGATCCCACGCTCCTTGATGCTCTGGACAAGCTGATCCATGTCCTCGTCCAGCTTCACCTTGAAGGGATGGTCGGGAAAATCGTCGATCTCCGAGAGAGGGATATCATAAATGCGCGGGAGTTTATTTTCCTTTCGCTCCGCATCATTCATGAAAAGCTCATCGTACCCGGTCAGGCCCAGATCGATTTTTTGCACGCTCTTCAAGCTCTGTCACCTCCTTTGTGAGTGCCTCATACGCTGCTGCGACCTTGCCGTTCCTGTCATGGGAGAAGATGCTTTCTCCGGAAAGACTGCACTCCGCAGCTCTTACCGAAAAAGGAATTTCGGAACGGAACACGCGGATGTTCTCTCCCACGGTGGAACGAAGTGAGGAAATAATCGCCTTGGCGTTGTTGGTGCGGTTATCCACCATCGTCAGCAAAATGCCATCGATCTTCAGTCTCGGGTTGATCTGCCGCTTGATCTTTGAAATGGAGCGCAGAAGCAGGTTAAGACCTTTGGTTGACAGGAAATTCGGCTGAGATGGGATAATCACACTGTCTGCCGCAACCAGCGCATTGACCGTCATCATACCCAGAGAGGGCATACAGTCAATCAGAATGTAGTCGTAGCTTTTTCTCATGCCGTCGATGGCGTTCTTCAGAACATACTCACGGCTCATGACATTGAACAGACCTGTTTCCATACCGGAGAGCTCAATGTTCGAGGGAAGCAAATCCACACTCTCCTGGTGCCGGATAATCGCACCCTCCGCAAGCGGCTCATCATCAATGACCGACTGCATAAGGGACGACAGCGATACCTCCAGCTCGTCGGGGTTCTTTATGCCGAGGCTCACGGTTAAGCTGCCCTGCGGATCTGCATCCACCAGCAGGACCCGTTTGCCGGAGCTTGCAAGTCCCACACCGAGATTGACTGTGGTCGTCGTCTTGCCGACGCCGCCCTTCTGATTCGTGATGGCGATCACCTTACAGTTTTCCATGGGGTTTCCTCCTTTCTCTGAATTTGAATCATTTCTGATCCACGAAAGCCTCAAAATACCTTTTGGGGCTTTCGTCGCTGCATTTCATTTTTCCTCGAACCCTAAATGCAGAAAAGGAAGTCATCAGACGCCCGATAGCGAATCGGGTCCATGGGAATCTCACCCCCGCCGGGTACTCCGCCGGTTCCGTAGAAAAGTATCATTATACCCTAAGCCTGTCGTGGCCGTATCCGTAGCTGCCAGATATTTCAGAATGGTTTCGGGGTCGCTCTCCACCTTTTGTCCCGCTGATACCGTTAGCGGCAGGTGGGTCTTGGCGTACCTTCATTTGGCTGTTGGCTCAAGGAATGTATCTGATGAATGTATATGAAATTTTCAAGGTTCCCGGAAGGCTTTTCGCCTTCTCACTTTCTCTTTGCCGAATTTTTTTGCGAGATTCCCACACTTTTTCAAAAAAATTTTTTGTGCCGGTTCCAGAAAACAAAAAAGCGCCCACTGCACCTGTTTAGTAGGCGTAGTGAGCGCAAAAAATAAGACCCGGTGATTTCTCACCGAGTCTCATATCTGAATATATAGTTTTCAAAAAAACAGCCCCGCAGAATCACTTCTGCGAGGCTGAAATTCAATCGTACATTTTTCTCGGCATCCGTTGTTGTGCACCCTTGGTGTAAATTGGTGTACGGATTGGTGTACGAGAGGCTTTTTTAACCCGATCAGGGGGGCAATCAATAGAGCTTTGCGCCGGCGGGGATGTGGGGATCAACCATCAGCAAATGGAGCTTTTCCTCGCCGTTTTCGTGATGCACGGCGGAGATGAGCATACCGCAGGAATCAATGCCCATCATCGGGCGGGGCGGGAGGTTCGTGATGGCGATGCAGGTCTTGCCCACCAGCTCCTCCGGCTCATAATATTCGTGAATACCGCTTAAAATCACCCGATCTGCGCCGGTCCCGTCGTCCAAAACGAACTTTAAGAGCTTCTTGGACTTCTTCACGGCTTCGCATTCCTTGATCTTTACGGCACGGAAATCACTCTTGGCGAAGGTGTCAAAATCCACGAAATCCTGGAACAGCGGCTCGATCTCCACGTTAGAGAAGTCGATCTTCTCCTCCGCGGCGGGGGCGGCCTCGGCGGGGGCAGAAGCTTCCTTGGAAGCCTTCTTGTCAGAGTCCAGCGGCTTCATTGTCGGGAAGAGCAGCACGTCGCGAATCGTCGCGCTGTCGGTCATCAGCATCACCATGCGGTCAAGCCCGAAGCCCAGACCGCCCGTCGGCGGCATACCGTACTCCAGCGCGTTCACGAAGTCCTCGTCCACCTCGGCGTTGATGCCCTGCGCTTTGCGCGCTTCCACCTGCGCCTCGAAACGGCGG
>ENA-OPXM01000644-OPXM01000644.1-human-gut-metagenome-genome-assembly--contig:-NODE-644-length-19638-cov-2.624011_pt1 | contig 19638 bp, 18 predicted proteins | sample MGYA00241707_ERZ502035 | MGnify/ENA primary metagenome ERZ502035 (study PRJEB25962, sample SAMEA2043051) | human gut metagenome | biome: human gut; feature: human-associated habitat; material: faeces... | reverse complement strand
CGAGTTCTTCTTTTGAAGTGCCCTCTTTTTTTAGAGCTTCAACGATTTTTGCCTCGGTGGCTATGGATGCGTGGTCCGTGCCCGGAAGCCACAGTGTATCATAACCCTTCATCCTGTGATAACGGATGAGGATATCCTGAAGAGTATTGTCAAGAGCATGTCCCATATGAAGCTGCCCCGTGATGTTCGGCGGGGGAATAACTATGGTGTAAGGCTTTTTGCTCTCGTCCGGATTTGCGTGAAAATAATTACCCTCTATCCATGAGCTGTAGATTCTGTCCTCAACTTCGGCGGGGTTGTATTTCGTAGCCAGTTCTTTTGGCATGTTTGTGCCTCCTTAAAATGATAGACCTATTTAACTTATATAGTATACATTTAAGGCGATTTATTTGCAAGTAAAAGTACCGCTTATCACAAATTACATCGCCGCCTTGCTCAGAGGCTTCAAAAGTGATAAAAGTGACTTTAAAACAGTATCGTCGTGTGGTATAATTACTTGATTAATTTTACTTTGGAGGAATTCACATGTGTGGATTTACAGGATTTTCCGATTATATCGGTGAATCGGAGGAAATGAAAAAAGTATTGTGTCGGATGAATGACCGCATTGTTCACCGCGGACCCGACGCATCGGGAACATATATCGACGACAGAACGGCTCTCGGCTTTCGCCGCCTGAGTATCATCGACCTTTCGGACGCGGCTGACCAGCCTCTTTATAATGAGACAGGCACGGTTGCCGTTGTTTTTAACGGAGAGATTTATAACTTTGAGTCCATACGCGAGGAACTTTTGAGGCTCGGACATACCTTCGTGTCGCACACGGATTCGGAGGTGCTTGTTCACGGGTATGAGGAATACGGTGTAGAACTTCTTAAAAAACTTCGAGGTATGTTCGCTTTTACGATATGGGACAAGGAAAAGGGACGTCTTATCGGGGCGAGAGATATCTTCGGTATAAAGCCTTACTATTACACAAAGTGCAAGGACGGAACATTCCTTTTTGCCTCGGAGATAAAGTGCTTTTTGGAGCATCCGTCCTTTGAAAAGGCAGTAAATAAAGAGGCGCTCAGACCGTATCTTACCTTCCAGTATTCATACGGAGAGGATACATTTTTCGAGGGCGTAAAAAAACTCCCGCCTGCTCATTACTACGTTTACGAGAACGGCGAGATGACCATAAGCCCCTATTGGGACGTTGAGTACGGAAAGGTAGCGGGCTCCTTTGAGGAGTGGACCGACACGGTTGCAAGGACCGTTGACGAATCCGTAAAGGCCCATAAGATAAGCGATGTTAAGGTCGGATCGTTTTTGTCGGGCGGCGTTGACTCGAGTTATATCACCGCAGAGCTTATGCCTGATGAGACCTTCTCGGTAGGCTTTCACTATGAGGAGGACCCGAACTTTGACGAGAGCTGTTACGCAAGAGAGCTTTCGGAAAAGCTCGGCGTGAAGAACTATACAAAGATGCTTACGGCAAAGGAATGCATGGACGCTGTTCCGACTATCCAGTACCACATGGATGAGCCGCAGTCAAACCCGTCCTCGGTTCCTCTCTATTTTCTCGCAAAGCTTGCCCGCGAACACGTAACCGTTGTTCTTTCGGGTGAGGGTGCGGACGAGCTGTTCGCAGGGTACGAGTGGTATCAGGACACGAAAGAGGTTGCAAAGTTTAAAAAGGTTGTTCCGGCTTGTATCCGTCACGGTCTTGCGGACATGGTAAAGCCTCTGCCTCACTTCAAGGGGAGAAGCTTCCTCCTGCGTTCTTCCGGCAGACCGGAGGACTACTTTGTGGGACAGGCAATGGTGTTTGAGAGCAATGAAGCGGCTGCTTTTCTCAAGGAGCCGTATCGCTGCGGAAAGAGTGCAAATCAGGTCGTTGCCGAGCATTATGCAGAGGTTAAGGACAAGGACGAGCTCACAAAGAAGCAGTACCTTGATATGAAGCTTTGGCTGCCGGGAGATATCCTCCTTAAGGCCGACAAAATGAGTATGGCTCACTCTCTCGAACTCCGTGTTCCGTTCCTTGACAAGGAAGTTATGCAGATGTCAGAGCAGATTCCGACAGAGTATAAGGTAAACGAGCATGACACAAAGATAATTCTCCGCCATGCCGCAAATCGCGTGCTTCCAGACGAGTGGGCAAACAGAAAGAAGAAGGGGTTCCCTGTTCCCATCCGCTATTGGCTCCGCGACGAAGAGATCTACAAAATGGTACGTGAAATCTTCTCGAGCGATTATGCTGCCGAATTCTTTGAGACGGACAAGATTCTCGATCTTCTTGACAAGCACTACAGCGGACACGCAAATAACGGAAGAAAGATATGGACCGTATATACCTTCCTCGTATGGTATAAGCGATTCTTTATAGATGAAACTCCGGTTACAAAGTGAGTGTGAAAAACATGTTGAACAACAAGCCGGTACTCGGTATTTTGGGTGGTCTCGGACCTATGGCAACGGCATATTTTTACGAGCTTGTGACAGGGCATACGGTTGCTCATGCCGATTCCGAGCACATAGATATCGTCATTTCAAGCCATGCGAGCACTCCGGACAGAACGGCGTTTATACTCGGCGAGAGCGAGGACGACCCGCGTGAATTCATGATTGAGGACGCAAAGCGTCTTCAGGAGTGGGGCTGCGACTTCATCGCCATACCATGCAACACCGCTCATTATTTCTATGACAGTATCGCCGACAATGTATCAATTCCCGTACTGAATATCGTTGAAGAAACCGCAAAATTCCTGAATGACGAGGAAATAAAACGCGTCGGGCTTCTCGCGACAGACGGTACGGTTTGCAGTCATACCTACGAGAAGTATCTCAAAAAATTCGGTATAGAGTGCATAGTTCCGAATCCGGACGACCAGAAAACAGTTATGCACATCATATATGACCAGATAAAAGAGGGCAGACCTGCTGACATACAGGCGTTTTACGGAGTTGTGAACAACCTGAAGGAGAGCGGGGCACAGGCCCTTATTCTCGGCTGCACGGAGCTTCCGCTTATTGAAAAGCAGACTCATCTCGGCCCGGAATTTGTCGATTCGCTTCTGGTGCTCGCGCGTGCGTCTATTCTCGCCTGCGGTAAAGATTTTAAGTAATTTTAATAAAATTTTTGTAAAGTTAAAATGAGAACACTTGAGTATAAAATCCCATGTGAATACAACGAAAAAAGAGTCCTGTCTTTTCTGAAATCAGAGGCGGGGCTCTCGTCGCGTCTTATACGGGCTTTAAAAATGCATGAAAATGGATTGCTTTTAAACGGAGTACATGTCCGTACCGTGGACATACTACATGAGGGAGATATCCTTACGGTAAACATACCCGGGGACGACATGGATGAAGAGCTTTGCAGATATGACGGTGCCGACTTCGGAAGCCTTCAAATACTCTATGAAGATGATGACCTTATCGCCCTCAACAAGCCTGCCATGCTTGCTATTCATCCGTCGCACAATCATCAGGGAGACACTCTTGCAAATCTTCTTGCAGGATATCTCAAAAGTAAAAATAAAAAAGCGGTTTTCCGCGCGGTCGGAAGACTTGACAAGGGCACGTCCGGAATTGTTATTTGCGCGCTCAATGCGTTTGCGGCAAATAAGCTGCAGGGTAAGATTGAAAAAACATATTTTGCAATTCCGTCCGGTATATACCCCGACAACGGAACCATTGACGCGCCCATTTACAGACCCGACCCCATTAAAACATACAGAACCGTTGACAAACGAGGCGACCGCGCCGTGACGCACTTCCGCGTTATAAAGGCGGGGGAAATGCCGGACGGTACAAGAGCCTCATTCGTCAAGGTGAACATAGAGACCGGCAGAACGCACCAGATACGCGTGCACTTTGCGTCCATCGGTACTCCGCTCCTCGGAGATACCATGTACGGAGTGCCGCGCGACGACATTTCCCATCAGGCTTTGCACTGCGGATGTGCGTCATTTTTACAGCCTTTTACGGGTGAGACAATTACATTGTCTGCACCTATTCCGGACGATATGCAAAAAATTTTGGACAACATACACAAAATTCAGAAATAATACGTAAAAGGCTTTAATTTTATAATCGGATATGTTATTATAACCAATGGTTATTTTTTTGACATAATCAAGGCTTTCGTTTTGAAAGATTGTGGTTTGTCAGATATTATAATTTTTTTATTCAGGTTTTTATTATGACTTTGTAACAGTCGGATTTTATACATTGACACTTAAATAAACACTTAAAAAAATCTGTTTTTACTTTGGTTTTACCTGAGAGTTAATCGGAAATTGGGAGTGTAATCTTTTGGAGAAGTTTGTTATCAATGGGGGAAACAAACTTTGCGGAGAAGTAAACATAAGCGGTGCGAAGAATTCCGTTGTGGCGATTCTTCCTGCCACTCTTCTTGCGCAGAGTGTTTGTACAATTGAAAATGTCCCGGATATCAGTGACGTAACAGCCATGCTTAAGATACTCAAAACAATGGGTGCTAAGATAAGGCTTATAAATAATAACACATACGAAATAGACACCAGAACCGTTTCATCATTTACAGTTCCGTATGAGCTTACGAGACACCTTCGTGCTTCTTATTATCTCATAGGCGCTCTTCTCGGTCGTTGTAACTGTGCGAGAGTTGCTATGCCGGGCGGCTGTAACTTCGGCGGTGTACGACCTATCGACCAGCACCTCAAGGGCTTTGAGATGCTTGGCGCAACGGTCACCATGGAGGAAAACGCTATCGTAAACGCAAGTGCCGACCAGCTTACGGGAAGCTCTGTGTATATGGACGTTGTTTCCGTGGGAGCTACGGTAAACGTTATGCTTGCGGCAGTCAAGGCGCGCGGCCTTACGGTTATCGAAAATGCCGCAAAGGAGCCTCACATAGTTGACCTTGCAAACTTTTTGAACTCTATGGGCGCCGACATTCGCGGAGCGGGTACTGACGTCATAAAGATACGCGGTGTATCATTCCTTCACGGCTGTGAATACTCTATTATTCCGGACCAGATTGAAGCGGGAACGTATATGGCTGCGGCTGCGGCTGCGGGCGGAGATGTTCTCATAAAGAATGTCGTGCCGAAGCACCTTGAGTCCATCACGGCAAAGCTTGCCGAGTGCGGTGCGGAAATCACCGAGTACGATGACTCCGTAAGGGTTATTGTGGATCACAGACTTAACAAGTGTAACATAAAGACCATGCCTCATCCGGGATTCCCGACAGACATGCAGCCCCAGTTTGCGGTTGCACTCTGTGTCGCTCAGGGAACAAGCATCATTTCCGAGGGCGTTTGGGATAACCGCTTCAAGTATGTCGATCAGCTTGTGCGCATGGGCGCAGAGATAGAGGTAAACGGTAAGGTTGCCGTTATAACGGGAGTGGATCATCTCAAGGGTGCTCCGGTTAAGGCTGATGACCTTCGCGCAGGCGCTGCGATGATAATTGCGGGTCTTGTGGCAAAGGGCAGGACGGAGATTGAAAACGTCATATACATCGACAGAGGCTATGAGAACGTCATTGAAAAGTTCCGGGCACTCGGTGCTGACATCTCACGTGTTGAGTTTTCAGACGAGCCCTCAAACGAAAATCGTTCGGCAGGCTAAATAGGTTTGATTGAATGGGGGTGCACTTTTTGCTGCACCCCTTGATTTTTAGGTGGATTGAATGTACAGATTTTGCACATTGTTTTCCGGCAGCAGCGGAAACTCAACTTATATCGGTACGGACGAGCACGGTATTCTCATTGATGCCGGGAAGAACGCAAAGCAGGTAACTCTGTCTCTGCTTGAGGAGGGACTTTCTCCCGACTGTGTGGAGGCTCTCTTTATAACGCATGAGCACAGTGACCATATCGGTGCGCTCAGGGTTTTTTGTAAAAAACACGGGATTCCCGTATATGCGAGCCGCGGAACTCTGGAGGCTCTTGACAAAGGGGGACATCTTAACGGTGATTTTCCCGTATACGAGATGAGTGAGTTTGCAGATGTCGGTGAATTTCATATCGAGTGTTTTCATACCATGCATGACGCCGCTGAAAGTATGGGATATACCGTTGAACTTGAAAACGGCTTTAAAGCGGCCGTTGCCACGGACCTCGGTGTTATAACCGATGAGGTTCGAGCGGGAATCATAGGGTGTAACACCGTGCTTCTTGAATCAAACCATGATATCGGGATGCTGTCAAATGGGCCGTATCCGTATCCGCTAAAGAGAAGAATTCTTTCCGATTCCGGACATCTTTGCAACGACGCCGCGGCTGAGATGGCTGTTGAGCTTATAGAAAACGGAACCGAGCATATTCTTCTCGGTCACCTCAGCCATGAAAACAATCTTCCCGAGCTTGCATTTGAAACGACCTTTTCCGCTCTTTGCGGAGAGGGAGCAAGGATAGATCTTGATTATACGCTTTCTGTTGCCGGAAGGCACAGACCTTCGGATGTGAAATTATGATAACGGTAAATATTATTTGTGTCGGAAAGCTCAAGGAAAAATACCTGAGAGACGCATGTGCCGAGTATACAAAAAGATTGACGGCATTTTGCAAACTACATATAATTGAACTGCAACCCTTTGCACTCAGTCAGAATCCCGCCGAGGCGGAGATTAACGAGGGACTCAGACAAGAGGGGAAGTTAATTCTTTCAAAAATTCCGGACAGCGCATATGTTGTTGCCATGTGTATAGAGGGGAAACAGACTTCATCACCCGAATTCAGCAAAAAGATACAGGATGTTGCTCTTGGAGGTCACAGCACGGTGACCTTTGTTATAGGAGGCTCTTTCGGGCTTTCTGATGAGGTTAAAAAAAGAGCGGACTATAAGCTGTCCATGTCGGAAATGACATTTCCTCATCAGCTTGCGAGGGTCATGCTTCTTGAACAGATATACAGGGCATTTCAGATAAGCAGCGGAGGAAAGTATCATAAATAAGTCTTATTGTGGAGGTGAGACTGAAAGTGGCACAGAAGAAGCCGGCAGCAGAGAAGGAGCCGGCAGCAGAGAAGAAGTCGGCAGAGAAGAAGCAGTCAGCAGAAAAAAAGCCGGCAACAGAGAAGAAGACGGCAGCAGAAAAGAAGCCAGCAGCAGAGAAAAAGCCAACGGCAGAAAAAAAGTCGGCAACAGAGAAAAAGCCGGCAGCAGAGAAAAAGCCAACGGCAGAAAAGAAGCCGGCAGCAGAAAAGAAGCCGACAGAAGAAAAGAAGCCGACAGAAGAAAAGAAGCCGGCAACAGAAAAGAAACCGGCAACAGAAAAGAAACCGGCAGCCGAGAAGAAACCGTCCCCACAGAAGAATATTGAAATAATCAACATACCGATTGATAATTCAAAAGTTATTGTCGATAAAATCGAAGAAAAAGATTTACCGTCCGAAAGCAAGTCGCCGGATGAGAACAAACTGACAGTTGAGAACAAACCGGCACCGGCGAAAAAGACGGGACTTCGACCGCAATTCCTAATTATCTACCTTCTTATTGCGGCACTTTTATCTTACGGTCTTATTTCCGTAAAGGAAAAGAAGGATTATGAAAGAAACAATCCCGTGACGACAGAATCACGGTCAAGTGTTGCTTCAACAACGAAAAAAACAAAGCCGAAAAAAAGTAATGATGAAACAACATACATGAACGTCTATGATGATTGGGTTGAGCCTACGTCTGAGGAAACAACTGCGGAAACCACTTCCGAAAAGGCTTCAACCACCACAACGAAGAAATCGGAAACAACAACCGAAGAAAAAACGACGGATAATCATGAGGTGACGGAGCCCACCGGGACTGACCCTGTTACGCCTACGGAAAAACCGACAGTTCCGGATGAAACAACGACAGGGGAAATGCCTACGGGAGAATCATCGTCGGAACTTGAAAAGCCGTCTGTGTGATAATTGTCGTTGCGATAGGTACAGATAAAAAACACCATTTACAGTTACTCTGCAAATGGTGTTTTTTCTTATGCATTTAGATTTTTGGTTTAACACAGTTTACTGTTTGCCGTATGCCATTGTAGAAACTCGGCATATGCCTTTGTCGGTATTCGATTTACGTCAATAGTTTATAGCCCAAAGCTCCTCGATAGTGAAGTCGGCAAACATATTTATGCTGGAGTCCTCTGACTTATAGGAGCCTCTCATCTTTGTCGGAACCGTATGTATAAGATAATCGAGGTGTCCGTCATAGTAAATCTTTGCGTCTATGGTTGCGCTGTAGGTTTGAGTTGAGAGGTCACCTGTCAATTGGCTGTATGCCGAAAGGTCAATTATATCCATACAGGTTTTTGAATACGCAACCGTTCCGTCAGGGTCATCCTTGAGGATGATTTTCACCGTGTAGTATCCGTTTGAATAACTGCAGGAAGCGTATTGTACCATGTCGACTGAAAGGATACTCGAGTAAAGAGCTCCCTCAATCGGGAAATTCTTTACTATCTGGTCTGTGCCGACATACTGCTTCGGGTTAGTATCCGTGCCCTCTTTAACACCTGCCAGTGCGATAAGCGTTTTGATGGCTTGAGAGTTTTCTCCCTCGTTGTACTTAAGGGTGATATAACTTCTTGTAACGGCGATACCCTTTGACTTTACCTGATTTGCAGCCGCATTGTAGAAGGAAACGATGTCTGCGTATGAAGAATATGTCACCGGAGCGTTTGTCGGAGCGTTAGCGGTATTTCTCTTGGTGAGAGCAATAGATGTCGTATCAGGCTTCTTGGAGGTGGTATAGGTTGTTGAATGCTTCTTTGTCGTTGTAACGGCAACCTTTTTTACTGCTTTAACCTGATAATAATATTGCTTTCCGCTTACAGCTGTTTTGTCGGTATATGATGTTGCCTTAGTGCTGTCGATATACGAGTATGTACCGTTTTTTGATGTTGAACGGTAGATGTTATACTTTATTGCTCCGCTTACGGGATTCCAGTGGAAGGTTGGATATCCGCCTTTTGACGTGGTCGCCGAAGAAAAAATATTCGAACCGTTAAACCCTACAGGAGTATCCTCATACGAATAGTTCCCGCTGCTGAGAGAGCCGGAGCGTCCTGCCGGTATCGTAGCCGGCTCCTCTGTGCTCGGAGTGTCCCCGTTTTCCCCATTCAAAAAAGCCCAGATATCTATGTCACTGTCGGTCTTTTCCGTTGTGACCCTGGTCTTTTTCTTGGTTGTAAGCACGGAGTCTTCGTCTTTTTTTTTACATGCGGAAAAGGCGAATACCATGACAAGAACCATGAAAAAAGCCATAATTCTTTTGAAACTTGACATACATTCCACCCTTTATGAAAAATTGCTTGAATTTAATCAGTATGTTATAGTCCACCATTGCTCGATAGCGGCACCAAACTTCTGATCACCTTTTGTGAAATAACTCGGCATATATGTATTCAGGTTTATAAGTCTGCCGTTTGCGTCAATAGTAGCCGTTACTCTTACGTCTCTGCACTTCATAACAAGACCGCTGCTGAACGTTGAAGCAAGATCCGCAACTGCCGTAGCGGATACGGCTTTGTTTGAATAATTCTGGTTGTCTGTTGTGTCGTCCTTTACGTAAATGGTAACGATAAGGTTGCTTCCGCTTTGCTTAACGGTAGCGGATTTGACATCGTTTGCCGTAAGGTTGCATACGTAGTTCTGCTTTTCAACCACAAAGCCCTTGATTATGTCTGATTGAGATGAAAGAACCTTTTGCTTTGTGTCATCCTTCGGGGCAAATGCTTTTCCTATAATTGTGCCTGAAAGACCTGAAAGATTTTTCTCTCCGACTTCGGTGTACACCTCTCTTGTTCTCGTAACCGTTACACCTGACATGGTTTTTATCGGGTTTGCGGCTGCCTTGTAAAGCTCTACGGCCTCTGCAGCGGTGTATGTTGTCTTTGCCGGTACGGTAGCAGTTCCTGTGTTTGAGCCGGCATTAGAGTTAGAGGTTCCGCCTGAAGCTGTGTTTCCGCTGTTTCCCTGTGCTTTTGCAGCTCCCTGCTGTGAACCGCTTTGTGAATTCGGTGCGGTTTTTGTAACGGTTTTCTTTACAACCTTTGTGTGTCCCTCTTTGTCTGTGACAACCTCTGTTACGACCTCTGTCTCAGCCTCTGCCTCGGATGTTTTTTCCTCGGAGGCTTCTTCTGCGGTTTCAGTTACCTCTTCCTCCGGCCAAATCTTAACCCCGTTTACTACACCGTCCCATCCTTCGGTGATGAAGTTAATTAAAGACCCCTGGCTTCCGCATCCCGTAAGGGAGAGTGCCATGACGATTGCCATAGTGAGTGCTACGATTCTTTTCTTATTTTTTTCCATTTTTTTAACTCCTAACCTGTTTATTAACTATATACTATTTGTTTACTTTGCGTTAACATAATAATTATACGTAACTTTTTCCTTGTTTGCAAGTACTCATTGTGGTAAGATATCTCTTGTTTATTTACTTATCTTACGGAAGGGACGATAACGGGTGGCTGAAAGCTTTTTTGTGGTTGCGCAACAGGTTGTTATACTCTTTATACTTATGTCTATAGGTGTGCTGTGCAACAAAATCGGTTGGCTTGATTCGAAAGCCGTAAAAAGTCTCACGAATATCGTTCTTTACTTTGTGACACCATGCGTAATTATCAATTCCTTTAACCGAGAGATGGACAGAACGCTCCTGCGGGGTCTTTGGGTGACGGCTTTGTTCTCTTTTGGGATTCAGATATTTTCAATAATACTCGCGAGCCTTGTTTTCAGAGAAAATCAAAATGAAGAAAACCGTGTGCTGAGATTCGCCACCGTTTTTTCAAACTGCGGTTTTATGGGACTTCCTCTTCAACAGGCACTGCTCGGGTCTGTGGGAGCTTTCTTCGGTGCGGTTTACATCGCCGTGTTCAATGTAATCGTCTGGACTTACGGAATATGGGAGATGAGCGGCAAAAAAGAGGAGATAAGCCTGAAAAAACTTGTGCTGAATCCGGGTATTCTCGGAACAGCTATAGGTATGATCATATTCCTTCTTGAGATAAGGCTTCCCGAAGTGGTGGCCGCTCCGGTGAGATATCTTGCCTGCCTGAACACGCCTCTTCCGATGATAATAATAGGCTATTATCTCGGAAACCTGACCGTTGGAGCCTTCAAAAAAAATCTGAAGCAGTATCTTGTTATTGCGCTGAGACTTTTTGTTGTTCCGGTCGCCGCCATACTGGCGATGTATCTTCTGAAGGTTGATTCAATTATCGCCGTTGTCTGTGTTATAGCATGCGCCGCTCCGACTGCCTCAATTACCGCGATGTTTGCCACTTTATTCGGAAAGGACGCATCACTCGGAGCGCAGATGGTTTCCGTATCCACCCTGATTTCGCTTATAAGTATTCCTCTGGTGGTAACGCTCGCACGGCTCCTTATTCCCTGATTATATGATATGAAAAATCGGTACAGCCAATGATTGGCCGTACCGATTTATTTTTATACTTTGACTTTTATCAAAAAGACCTTATTTGAGAACTCTTACACGGATTGTTCCTTCAATATCCTTTATGGCATTTATAAGGTCTGCCGTTATTTCGTCGTCAACGTCTACCATGGTATAAGCGTAGTCGCCCTTTGAGCGGTTGAGAAGGTCAACGATATTGATGTTAGCATTTGTGAACGGGGTCGTTATCTGGTTAAGCATATTCGGGATATTTTTATGGATAACGCACACTCTGTTCTGTGCCGCTCTGTGCATCTCTGCCGCAGGCATGTTTACGGAATTCTTTATATTGCCGTTTTCAAGATAATCAACGAGCTCAAATACAGCCATTCTCGCGCAGTTGTCCTCTGACTCGGGGGTAGATGCTCCGAGATGAGGAATTGCAACAACTCCGGGGACTCCGAGAAGCTCTTCGCTTATAAAGTCGGTTACATATGCCGCAACCTTTCCCGTGCCGAGTGCCTCGATGATGTCATCCGTGTTTACAAGCTCTCCGCGTGCAAAGTTTAAGATGCGGATTCCGTCCTTCATGCCTGTGATTGACGCTGCATTTATAAGGTCGCGCGTCTCATTATTGAGGGGAACATGAATAGAGATGTAATCACAGGTAGAGAAGATATCCTGCATGGATTTTGCGTGGTGAATCGTGCTTGAAAGATTCCATGCCGCGTCAACAGAAAGGTAGGGGTCGTAGCCGTAAACCTCCATGCCAAGTCCCTTTGCCGAGTTTGCTACAAGCACACCTATGGCACCGAGGCCTATAACGCCGAGTTTTTTGCCCTTGATCTCCGGACCTGCAAATGCGCTTTTTTCTTTTTCGGCCTGCTTTGAAACGTCAGCCTCGGGTGTGTCCTTGAGCGTTTTTGCAAATTCTATTGCGGGAACTATCTTACGTGAAGCGAGGAAGATACCGCAGAGAACAAGCTCCTTAACTGCATTTGCGTTTGCGCCGGGAGTGTTGAAAACAACAATTCCCTGCTCGGCGCACTTATCAAGCGGAATATTGTTTACGCCTGCGCCGGCACGTGCGATTGCAACGGTTTTTTGATCGAATTCCATGTCGTGCATGGCTGCGCTTCTTACCATGATTGCGTCAGGTGCTTCCATTTCGGTACCGTATGTGTAAAGTTTGCGGTCAAAGTGGTCAAGTCCCGACGGAGAAATTTTATTTAAAGTTAAGATCTTATACATCGTTATTTACTCCTGATTAATTTTCTGAATTTGTCAAATCTTATTTTGTGTGCTCTGCTTCGAATTCCTTCATAAACTCAACGAGCTTTTCAACGCCCTCGATAGGCATTGCATTGTAGATGGATGCACGCATACCGCCGACGGATCTGTGTCCCTTGATGTTAATGAAGCCGTTTTCCGTACAAGCTTTTACGAACTCTGCGTTGAGCTCGTCACTGTCCGTTACAAACGGTACATTCATGAGAGAACGGTCCTTCTTAACAACCGTTCCGCGGAACATCTTGCTCTCGTCGAGGAAATCATAGAGAATCTTTGCCTTTGCCTCGTTGTGCTGTTTCATTTTCTCAAGGCCGCCCATCTTTTCATTCCACTCAAGAACGAGCTTGCACATATAGATGTTATAGCACGGCGGAGTGTTGTAAAGGGAATCATTATCAGCCATTATCTTGTAGTCAAGCATAGACGGTGTGTAGTCGCGTGCATGACCGAGAAGATCCTCGCGGATTATACATATGGTAAGTCCCGCAGGTGCGATGTTTTTCTGAGCGCCGCCGTAAACCATGCCGAACTTTGTAACGTCGAGAGGTTCAGAAAGGAAGCAGGATGAGATATCCGCAATAAGGGGAACGTTTCCTGTTTCGGGAAGCTTTCTCATGATGTTTCCGTGAACTGTCTCATTAAGGCAGATATACACGTAGTCTGCGTCCGGGCGAAGCTCATTCCTGTCAACATCGGGAACGCATGAAAAATTCTGCTCCTTTGACGTTGCGACAACTTTTACGTCGCCATACTTGACAGCTTCCTTGTAAGCCTTGTTTGACCACTGACCGGAGATGATATAATCAGCCTTTCCCGAGCCGTTCATGAAGTTCATAGGGATGGCAGCAAACTGTGTGGATGCGCCTCCCTGAAGGAAAAGAACTTTGTAGTTGTCAGGGATGTTCATAAGCTTACGAAGAAGAGCTTCCGCGCCTTTGATGATAGCGTCAAACTCTTTACTTCTGTGTGACATCTCCATAACCGATTCGCCTGTGCCCTCGTAGTCGAGCATCTCGGCAGCTGCCTTGTTAAGAACAGATTCAGGGAGCATAGAAGGTCCCGCAGAAAAATTGTAAACTCTAGCCATGATTAAGTCCTCCGCTAAAAATAATAGTAAATAAAGTATGCTGTCACGGCGATGTATCCCGCTTTAAAAACGGCTTTCTTACCTCACGTGACTTCTCCATTATATGTTGTAACAGGGGAGATGTCAATATGATTGTTAAAAAAATTAACAAATTTTCTTTAAAATAATTTATCTAAATAAAATATATCGTTAAAAAAATAACATAAAACCAGAAAGCAACGCAGTTACGTTGTTTCAGCATTACGTGATAAGAAAGGATAATATGAGCTTCCTGCATAAGGCAAAGCAAAAGACCGAAGACGAACAATTCGCCTTCGGCCCTCGTTGAATGACCAGTTTATTAAACTGTTAGCAAGTCTTATGCTTTTCCGCCGAGAACGACGAGGTCAAGGCAGTGTGTAGGACAACCCTCAACGCACTTGCCGCAACCTGTACACTTGTCATAGTCAACGGTTGCAAAGTTGTTCTGTACGTGAATAGCATCAAATTCACATGTCTTCTGACACTTCATACATCCGATACAACCAACCTTACACTCTTTACGTGTAGCTGCGCCCTTGTCCTTATTCTTACAGAATACAACAGAGTTTGCTTCGTGAAGAGGAACAAGGTCGATGATTGACTTCGGACAAGTCTTTATGCAGAGCTTACAAGCCTTACACTTAAGTGGGTTTACTCTTGCAACACCGTCACAGATCTGGATGGCGTCATAGGGACATGCCTTTACGCAGTCGCCGAGACCGAGACAGCCGTAGTTGCATGACTTCGGACCGCCGAAGAGCTGAGATGCTGTTTTACAGCTCATGTCTCCGTGGTAGTTCATTATGGAGTCACAGTTCTCAGGTGTACCCTTACACATAACAACTGCTGCCATCGGCTTCATTTCGCCGACTGCAAGACCCATGATGTCTGCAATAGCTGCAGCACAATCCGCACCTCCGGGTGAGCAAAGTGTGCAGTCTGTGGTTTTTCCTTCAGAAAGTGCCGAAGCATAACCGGCACAGCCTGAGAATCCGCAAGCGCCGCAGTTGGCACCTGCGAGAACTTCCTGAATTGCCTCTGCTTTTTCGTCAACAGGTACAGCCATAACAATTGATGCAATTGCAAGGATGATACCGAGCACAAGACCGATAACAGAAACAATGATTACCGCCAATACAATTGGATTCATATTCGTTTCCTACCTTTCTTATGCACCGAAAATATTTTCAACAACACCGGTGAAGCCAAGGAATGAGCAAGCGGTGATTGCTGCTGCGACAAGGGTAATCGGAAGACCCTGCCAGAATTTCGGGAAGTCGTTTCCTTCGAGTCTCTCACGAACGCCTGAGAACATGATCATGGCAAGCATGAAGCCGAGACCTGCACCGAAGGAGTTTGCGATTGATTCGATGAAGTTGTATGATTCCTGGATGTTAAGAGTAACAACACCAAGAACTGCGCAGTTTGTTGTGATAAGAGGGAGGTAGATACCGAGTGAATTGTAAAGAGCCGGCATATACTTCTTGAGAACTATCTCAACGAACTGAACAAGAGCCGCAATAACGAGGATGAATACTATAGTCTGTAAGTAGTCAAGACCGTTCTTTACGAGCAATAAGTTAATCGGGTATGTAACTGCCGTAGAAAGCACCATTACGAAGATAACTGCCGCACTCATTCCGACTGCGGTATTTGTTTTCTTTGAAACACCGAGGAATGGGCAAATACCAAGGAACTTAGAAAGAATAAAGTTGTTGGTGAGAATAGCAGTAAAGATAATAGCTACCATTTTCATTATTTAGCACACTCCTCTCCGCTGAGTTTAACAGCACATGAGGCAGCCATAGGACAGCTGTCACAGCCGTTGAGTTCAGCTTTATCTTTTCCTTTGCTCTCTGCAAGCTTGTTTGCACAAGCAATGAGAAGACCGAATACAAAGAATCCGCCCGGAGCAAGGATGAAGATAAGAATCGGTTCAAGATGAAGTGCTGTGAGTACGTCTGCGTCGCCGAGATGGAATATCTCAGTAAGAGTTGTACCGTGGCCGAGAACCTTGAGTGTAAGGTTACCTGTACCGAAGAATTCACGGATTGCAGCCATAAGAGTAAGGGCTATTGTGAATCCTACACCCATGCCTATACCGTCGACAGCAGCAGGAAGAACGGGGTTCTTGTTTGCAAAAGCTTCGGCACGGCCGAGGATGATACAGTTAACAACGATAAGAGGAAGGTAAATTCCGAGGCTTGCGTCAAGTGACGGCGCAAATGCCTTTACCAGAAGCTGTACTATTGTTACGAAAGCGGCAATAATAACAACGTAGCAAGGAATTCTTACCTTTGAAGGAATTACCTTTCTGAGAGCTGAAATAACAATGTTCGAGCATACAAGAACTATTGTTGCAGCAATACCCATACCGATAGCATTTTCAATGGATGTTGAAACCGCAAGAGTAGGGCAGGTACCGAGTACGAGGCGGAGAACGGGGTTCTCAGCTATAAGGCCTTTGGTAAATTCATGACCAAGTGATTTCTTTTCAGCCATTAGTTTGCGCCTCCAATCTCTTCAAATTTTTCAACTGCAGCATTTACTGCGCTTGTAACAGCCTTAGATGTAATTGTTGCACTTGTGATTGCGTTTATCTTTCCGTCAGATGTATCTGCGGCTGCTTTCTCGTCTTTTACAACCTGAAGCACGCCGGATTCACCGACAAACTGAGCCTGCCATTTTGCCTTTCCGGCATTCTGACCGAGACCCGGGGTTTCGTTTGAAAGGTCGCCCGGAACGATACCGGTGATTTTTCCGTCAGTAGTAATACCGACTGTAACCGAAACAGCTCCGCCGTAGCCCTTTGATTCACCTACTGTGTTGAATACGTAGCCGACTGTTTCGCCGTTTGCGTCAACACCTTCATAGTAGTCAACGTTTCCGCCCTTTTTAACTTCCTTGAAGTCTTTTGCGTCAGGAAGAACTGCTACTCTTGCTTCTGCCTCTGCTTTTGCTGTCTGTTCCTGAATTTTTGCAAATGTAACATTGTTTACAACAGCAAGAAGGAGTGTGGCAACAAGGCAGATAATGAAGAGAGAAACGGTAGGAGTCAAAATATCTTTAGCATTCATTTTCATGATTTTGCTTCCTCCTTTTTCTCTTTTTTCTCTTTAACGTAGCCGAATACCTTAGGAGTTGTGAGCTTCTCAATCTGAGGTGTAAGGATGTTCATAAGGATGATTGAGAATGAAACACCTTCCGGAAGGCTTCCGAAGAGACGGATTACGCAGGTTATGAGAGCACAACCGATAGCGTAAACAACCTTACCCTTCTTTGTGATGGGTGATGTTGTATAGTCTGTAGCCATGAAGATAGCACCGATAAGAAGACCGCCGCCGAGGATTTCATAAGCTACAGCGCCCATGTCAAAGCGGAAAGCGATTGCCATGATAACGGCAACGGATCCTACATATATACACGGAATGATGGGGGAGATAACCTTACGGATGATAAGGTAAAGACCTCCGAGGATAAGAGCAAGAGCCGAAACCTCGCCGAGACAGCCGCTCGTTGTTCCGAGGAACATATCCATGAGAGTGGGAGCGCCTTCTGCGATTCCGCCCTTGAGTGAGATGAGACCCATGGGGGTTGCACCAGTTGCAGCGTCGATATCCCAGCCCATTCTGTTAAGCCCTGCAAATGCAGAAGCCGACATTCTTGCCGGGAAAGCTGACATAAGAACAATACGTGCAAGAAGAGCGGGGTTTACAAAGTTCTGACCGATTCCGCCGAACATCTGCTTTACTACTACGATTGCGATAACCGAGCCGAGAACAACAATCCAAAGAGGAATGTTTGACGGGAGGTTGTACGCAAGGAGAAGACCCGTAACTACAGCCGATAAGTCGCCTATAGTCTGTTCTCTCTTCATTGCTTTGCGTGATAAGAATTCAGCGAGCACACATGAAACCACAGCAGTGAGAATAACAAGAAGTGCCTTTATGCCGAAAATAAATATTGAAGCAACACCTGCAGGAAGAAGAGCGATTATAACGTCGAGCATAATTCCCGTGGTTGTTTCAGCGGAACGCACGTGAGGCGATGCGCTGACTGTAAGTTTATTTTTAAGTTCCATTATTTCGCACCTGCCTCTCTGATTACTGCTTTTGCAAGACGCATGTACTGAACGAGCGGTCTGCCTGACGGGCAAGCGTAAGCACAGCTTCCGCACTCCATACATGTCATTGCATTTGCTTCTATAAGTGCCTCTGCATCTCCAAGATGAGCACGTGTCTCTATCTTTGTAGGCATGAGGTTCATAGGACAGGCATCTACGCAGCGTCCGCAACGGATGCAAGCGCGTGTCGGTTTAACACGGATGTTGTCTGCCGCAAAAGCAAGAACAGCATTATTGTTTTTAAGAAGAGGTACGTCGATATCCGCAAGGGCCATACCCATCATAGGACCGCCGCTTATTACCTTATAAGGCTCAGCCTTGAAGCCTCCGCAGAATTCGATGATCTTTGAGATCTCCGTTCCGATAGGAACTCTTATGTTCTTCGGCTCTGCAATTGCCGAACCGTCAACAGTAAGGGAACGGCTAACAAGCGGTTTGCCTGTCTTTAAGTATCTTCCGAGGAAGGAAACAGAAGCGACGTTCATTACAACAACGCCTACGTCTGAGGGAAGCTTTCCCGGAGGAACACATCTGCCGGTTACTGACTGAATAAGAACTTTTTCAGCACCCTGCGGGTAACGCGACTTAAGCACAACAAGCTTTACGCTGTCGTCAAAGTCGGCATCGTCTGCAGCGACCTTCATAAGAGCCTTGAACGCATCGCTCTTGTTGTCCTCAATTGCGATGTAAACGTTCTTGAAGCCGAGGATTTCTTTTATGGTATAAACACCTGAAAGAACATCCCATGAGTTGTCGATACACTCTCTGTGGTCAACTGTGATAAAAGGTTCACACTCTGCGGCATTTATAATCAGAGTGTCCACACCGCTATCCTCTTTGAATCCGAGCTTAACGTGTGTGGGGAAGCCGGCACCGCCGAGTCCTACAAGTCCCGAAGCTCTTACGGCCTTCAGGAAGTCCTCGCGCGAATTGATCTCAGGAGCCTTTATGCTCTCGTCGAGAGTCATAAGACCGTCTGATTCAATGGTAACTGCCGGAACCATGTTTCCGTTGGCGAGCTTAACCGGACCTACAGCCGTAACCTTACCAGAAACAGAAGCGTGAATCGGAGCACTTACAAAAGCATCTGAGTCACCGATAACCTGGCCGACCTTAACTTCGTCGCCAACCTTAACGGTGGGTTCGCAAGGAGCACCGATATGCTGCTGCATGGGAAGGATTACACGCTCAGGTGTTGGAATACGGACGATTTCAAGAGCAGAGGTGTTCTTGTTGTGAGAAACTCGAACGCCGCCGTGTCCGTTTGCCACCGGGCTGAGTACGCCTTCAATTTTTTCGCTTGCCATTCATTCAACTCCTCAATGGACTTACATGTTGCTTTTGACAACACAGCCTATTATTGAAAATATATTAATAAGCGGAACAAAGAATTCATGTTATAAGATATGTACTCCCTGTGCCACTGATTAACCGAAGCTTAAACAGAAATTTTGTTTGAGTTTATTCTGAATTTGTTTAGCACGTTTTGTTTTAATCAGAATTCTTATTTGCCCGGCTTTGTTTTGAAGCCGGTTTTATTTTAAAAAAGTTGCTTTGCTTTTCAAGTGCCGGCATGACAATTCTCAGAATTGTCCCGGTTACGGCGCCTGTGATGATTGCGAATAAAAGAAGCAATGGGCCGTAACCCCACACGAGGGCGGGAGTGCCGGAGATGACGCATGCGACAAGAAGCTGTCCTGCGTTGTGCGCCGCTGCCGACGCTATGGAAACACCGATGATACCGAACGGATTTTTCGGGAACTTC